>Ga0272441_10000623_pt1 | contig 79513 bp, 67 predicted proteins | sample SSMProp6N_FD_193582 | JGI IMG/M metagenome (GOLD analysis project Ga0272441, IMG submission 193582) | Marine sediment archaeal communities from Little Sippewissett salt marsh, Falmouth, MA, United States - SSM-Prop-6N | ecosystem: Environmental > Aquatic > Marine > Wetlands > Sediment ...
CATACCGCGGTTCCTGCTGCCTCTTAAAACATTCTCGCTTAATGCTACCTCTCGATTATCACATATGGTAGCTTATCTTGACACTAATTGCTCTCTTAGAGAGAATATTGGGGGAGATTTAACAGAGTGATGCATCAAGTAATATTTATTTCATTTTCTTGTTGACTGTTCGACTATAGGATGTCCCCCACGTCCCCCCACGTCCCTCCGTCCCCCACGTCCCTCCACGTCCCTCACGTGGTCGGCACCCGAAAACTGGTGATTTCGGAGCTCAATAGCCCTCCTGCGCTTCCCTCTGTCAACGCTTCAGCCACTGCATTACTGCAGTTGCCGCATGACTCGAGGCTGATGTGATTTGCTAAATCTTCCATCATAAGACTCTTTCATTCTCTATCTTCTACCGGTTTTAATCAGCGCTTTCTGTCTGACCCCTATTTCCCTCTTAGAGAAATTCTATCTCATTAATAATGTTTTTATAAACTTCAAACCTATCCTCTATGCCTTGAAAAATAATGAGAAGATCCCTCTCTTTTACAAATAAAAAATAGTTAAAAAGATCATCCTTACTGATAAACTTCATCGTTTGAGCATCATATCCTTTAAACGACATTGTATTTATACTTACTATACTTAAATTATCTTTCTTTACCTTATCTATCAATCTATTCATCTTATCTTCAGGAAAATTATTAGAAGCAAATGTTATCGCGTTATTAGCCTCATCAACATCCATCCATGAACATAACAACAAAGACTCACCATTAGTTCTTTTCGTTATTCTATATCCCATCCACTCAGGATATTTTATTTTTATATTATTCCAAATAATCGGATTTTCGCTAATCTCCATATCTGCAACATAATGAAACACTGCCTTATTAATATAAAAATTTATCTCCTTTTTATAACAAAAATATATCATTACACCTAAAACAATAAATGCTAATAAAAATACAACTATTCTCTTGGCAATTTTTTTCATACCTTATCCTTTTATTATTATTCTATTCATTCCTATATTGATTGCATGCTTCAACAAAACCGTTGGGGCATACAATCCCTTCAAACAACGATATTATTACTTACCCAATATATTATGCCATTGATACAAAGCCCCAGCACCATCAATAATTGTATTGACATCCTGATAATCCTCTATCATTTCAATAGCTTCTTGATTAATATTCTCTTGTATCTGTTGGTTCGCATTATTCAGAGCTTCTGTTGCATCATTACCATAATCACCATTTTCAATGTAAGCCTCTGTATTAGTAGTGTGCTGGTTCATTTGATTGCCAATATTTACTGCATTATCAAATATTGGAAAATGACTTAAAAATTCCTGAGCTTCATCACTCATTGCTACTATTATTTCCCCCGGTTGATCATCTTGCAACTCTGGTGTTTGAATATCTGTTTCTGTTGTATCCTGATCGCCTGTTTGATTATTGTTTTGGTCATTAATATCAGATGAGTCTCCATCATATGTAGAATCATCATTTGACGTATTAGTATCAAAACTCGTACCACCATACCCCTCAATAGAATCAAGGGAAGTATCAGTAACAGCATCTACTACAGCTCCTAGCGCATCACCCGCAGTATCTAATCCTGAACCAATAGAATTACCTAAAGAACTCATTCCACTTGAAATAGAATTACCTAAAGAGCTCGCTCCACTTGAAATAGAATCACCCCAACCTTCAAATAAAAACCCAGTCGGATCTATATACCTCAACGGGTTATTCATACAATAGCTATACCTGTTCAACGCCTGCGTATTGACAAGGCTCTGAACAAACGGGTCAGGACTAATAAACCTCCCCAAAAATGGGTCATAGATCCTCCCCTTCATATGAATAAGCTTGAACGTATCGAGGTGCAGGTGCCCGGTAAACCCGTAGTCTGTTTCCGCGCATGTTACACCCGGCTGGTCATTCCATGTATCCGCGTTTCTCCTCTTTCCGAACGCGTCATAGCTCAGCGGGGACACTATGGCCCCTGACTCGTTTGTGATCGTGTCCGTGGAGCCGAGGTGGTCCTTGTGCATGTACCTCGTATAGCTCGTAGAGTTGCTCATCTTTGTGTGTATGCCGATCTTGGACCCGTCTGCCAGGATATAGTGGTTGTGCTCTGTCACGGTCCCTGTCGTCACCTTTTCATAGAGATCAGCGATATAGACCGTTGCCGTGGACGTGGAGCCTTCTACCAGGTACTGCTTTACCATCTCATCGGCCTCGTCATACGTAAATGTGGCCGAAGCGCCTGTCTTGCTGATGGAAACCGGGCGGTTGAAGCCGTTGTAGACGATGGACCTGCCCGTGGAATCGCCCGTCATGTTGCCGCCAGCGTCGTAATAGTAGCTAACTGAACCTGCATTCGTGACCGCATGCGGGCGCGGTCCTGCATATGCATATGCGCCCCCGTTGTCCGACTTTGAGGTCATGTTGCCTATGGCATTGTATGTATATGCCTTGGTCTGAGGGCCTGATACATTGGTAAGCCTGTTCAGGCTGTCATAGGTGAAGTATTCCTGCTTGTTCTTCATATTGTTCCTGCGCCAGTTGACGTTACCCAGGCTGTCGTAATCGTATGAGAGCGACTGCACGTAAGACCCGTTGTAGGTATTGATGTCCTTAAGGCGACCATTAGACTGATCATAGTTATTAATGGTGGTAAGGCCGCTCTGCGACGGGTGGAAACTTTCACGGATCATCTGGCCCAGGGCGTTTCTCTCATCCGCCTGCCAGTACACAAACCCGTTCGCGGCATTTTTTGCCTGTGACAGGTAGCTGTATGTGGTGTAGACATAGCTCACCCCGAAACGGCTTCCCTCTGCAGTGGGGTAGTCTATCCTGTTCACCCTGCTGTAATCGTCATAGCTCGTTGTTACGGTATAGGTCGCGCCGTCCACCTTTGTCATGACATCTTCCGGCCTGCACAGACAATCGTACGTGAAATCCTTCTGCAGATCTGACGGGCCTGTGACCTTTGATAGCATGCCTGTGCCGTTTGCGGCGTTGTCGTATGTCCAGGCATAGGAAAGCGCACCGGACGATTTCGTCTTTACGCGGCTCAGCTTGTCAAAGGTCATCGAGACGGCCTGGCTTCTCGCGTCGACTTGAGCCACCATGTCTGAAAAGGCATTGTATGTGTATGCCCATGTGCCCATGTCAGGGTCTGTCATACTGGTCTTCCTGCCCCTGATGTCATAGCCTATCGTGGTGGTGTTTCCGGCTGAATCCAGCACGCCTGTCAGGTTGCCGAAGCCGTCATAGGTGTATGTAGCGGAATTTCCGATGTCGTCTATGGCCTCTGCCAGCAGGCCCTTCGCGTTCATGATCTTTGTTGTTACCTGATTCTTGTCGTTTGTTGCACTGACATTGTTGCCGCCTTCTATATTGTAATCGTATATGGTGGTGCCGGTGTTGAACGCCACCTGGCTTGTCACGCGGCCGAGCATGTCATATACAAAACTTGTCTCCTGCGGGCTGTCTCCCAGGTAGTGGAACCGGGATACTGCATCTGTCCAGCCGTATTCATTGTATATGGTGTACTTCACTACATCGCTGCCGCTGAAGCCCTTGCTCTTTCGATATATCTCGCGGTTGAGCTCGTCATAATAGACAGTCACAGGGGGCATTACCGTCTCTTCGACAAGGAGATTGTATGCAGAGCCCGGGGCTGAACCGCCCATCGCATAGGTGTGATTTACTGTTGTCCCGTCCGCCCTCACCATGGACTCTATCCTGCCGAAGCCGTCATAGAAGGTATCGGTAACGAGCCCGTTCGGGCCGATATGGGTGATCTCCTGACCAGTGCGCCAGTCATAGTTGAATACTTCAAGGTGGCCAAGGGCATTGACCCTTGTTACCGTATAGTATTCGCTCGTATAGCCATAGGAGAAGCCTGTCATGCGCGATTCATTGACTGACCCGTTGTGGCCGGTATCGGTAATACTCGTTGGTTTGCCCATGGAGTCATATACATAATCGGTTATCAGCTTTACCTGCTGGCTGCCTCCGGGCTCGGCTATCTTCTGCAGGAGAAGCCCCTTGGCAAAGTCATACATCGGGAACGTGGTGGTGCGGGTTTCGCCGCCTGCTGTTTGCGTCTTCTGGCTTATGAGCCACAGGTTGTTCGTAGTGGAATGGTACTGGATCTCCGAACTCTCCGAATGGGTGGTGTTATCTGACGTGGTTACGGTCACGTCCTTTGTGTGCAGGGGGCCGTCGTTATAGTATGTGTATGTCTCTGTCGAGCTTAAAACCGGAGATGCGCTTGTTGAGAGGTAATAGTCGTCTTTGGTCTTTGATTCGAGGTATGGGAAATAGGTTGCCCCGGGGACGGCGAATATGTCTTCATAGTTGAAGTCCTCGCTCAGTTCTCCCTGGTATGCGCCGTTTTCATAGCATTTTGCCTTGTATGTATTCGTGAAGCTCCGGACAAGGCTGCCTGCAAGGGTCACGTCACGGTACTTCAAGAGCCCTGTGAACGGGAACGTCTGCAGATACGCGCTCGTGGTGTCGATGCCTGTCTGGTGATCATGCACGATTACCTGCCCGAAGCCCTCGAAGGCCTTCCTGAGCTTGTCTATCTTGACGTCGGCGTAAAAATAGCTGTAGGTGCCGTAGCCGCCTAAGCCATTAGATACGCTGTATTCGGATACCACATAGCGCGGTCCCTGGTAGTCCTGGATGGGGTACTCGGCATCAGTGCCTTTTTCATAGACCGAGGAGTCTGTCAGGGGCTTGTAGGTGATGAGGATCTCCTTATCTAGGCCGTTTGTGATGGTGGTGATTACGTCTTCCTTATCGGTGTCTTTGTTCAGGTAGACCTTTTTTTGATCATGGTAATAACCATTACAGACATCTGTTTTCCCGTCACCATCAAAATCACCGACTAGAGTTCCATGAAATGTAACATCTATTTCCGAATTGCTTAAAAAATATTTTTCATATCCGTAACCGTTCCAGATGTATCCGTAGACTCTAAAACCATAAAAAGAACTATTTCCTCCTCTGATAAAATCATTAATCCCATCAACATTAAAGTGCCCAGATCGCGAATGGTTTCCTAATCCATTAAGTTCACTGCTATAATCGAAATCAGATAGGTATTCAAAAATTATACCTGTTGATAAGAATATTTTTGTGCCAGTATATGGACCTTGAGCAAACAAATCGCATTTACCATCTCCATTAAAATCTCTAAAGATAAAAGAAGGACCAATATTATATCCATGTAGCGATTGTTTAAATCCACTGCCAAGCTCAAATCCATTACCATTGGAAACATATACATTTCTTCCCCACGAATCAAAAATATCATCCATACCATCCCCATCAACATCACCAATTTGGGGATAGTGAATATCAAAACCAATATCAAACGGACCATCAAAACCATGGCCGTTAGACAGATATAACTTATCTTGGCTACTATAATTTCTTATAAGGTCAGTCATTCCATCCCCATTGAAATCCCCAGCGAGCCATGAGCCATCATTATCAATATTAACTCCCTCATGTATGTTAAACTCAGACCCTTTGGATATGCCTAAACTCCAAATACGTTGAGGCCAAAGACCACCACCAACTAATTCGTCAAACAAGAAATCTGTTAGACCGTCTCCGTTAAAGTCTCCTATTACCACAACCTCTAATTGATTGATTTCATGGTTTGACCAGTTGTCTTGACGAATAAAATCAGAACCATTGGAAAGAAATACGACCACTTTCTGATAACCACAAAATACGCTGCCATAAAACTTAAAACCTAACCAATCATCCTTTCCATCCCCATTGAAATCACCCACCTTGATATATCCTGGATCATCACAAATATCTTGCATTTCGGCAGCATCAATCCATATCTGACCTTCATCAAAACCTATTTCATTGGTCTCCCATGTGAATGTTGTCGCAGGCAGGCAGTCACCGCTTCCATCGCATTCGGTTACGCTTAAAAGACGGCTTCTTTGGGCCGCTCCGCCATATTCATATGAAAGATTGTAATTCAGAACCAGGGTCGATCCCACATAAGTCTTTATATCGCTGAGACGTTTTGTGATCTTTGCCAGCGATGCCCCTATATTGACCATATTTATATCATCACGTTCCTCATACTCGAATACTACAGAACAATGGGGCGTCCCTGACGTATATGCATAGTCCATCTGAACGGGCCAGAAATAACCGTTTGTGGTATCTTCATAATAGCTCACGTCGAGGCGATTGCAGCTCAGGTCCTCCATGCAGTTGAGAGCCCAGACAGCCACATCGCTCCCGCCCTGTGCCTCTATCCTGGAGTCCGAAGTGTAACCGAAGGTGAGGACCTTGCCGCCTGTCGTCCATACCTTGAAATATGCCGGGCCGGAGCCTGCCGCGCCGTATGATACGATCTTCGAGAACCCCTCGCGCTCTGTCCTGTACTCGGCGCCGTTTGCCCCGTATGTCCCGCTTATGCAGATAAGCGTATCGCCGTTTAATTCAAACCTGTCTGTGGCGTCAAAATCAACAGGGTCGAGATAGCCGTCCCTCATCAGGTTTGTAGAACCCCTCGTAATGGCCTGTATGCCTGTTAACGACCATCCCACGCCGAGCAGGCCGTTACCACTGTTGTGCTTGTACTTCAGGCCAAGGTCAGGCTCGATCCCGTTTATGCCCACAGGCGTCTTTATAGGGACCGTGTATTCAGCGGTTCCGCTTATCTGGTCGACATCGAAGTTTCCCGGGGTAAACCCTGCCGCAGCATAGGCTTCACTCGGAAAAACAGCTAATATTGCTAAGATAGATAGATAGATAGATAACCTTGAGATATTCTTCGACACTCCAGACCTGTAAACACAATTCATAAAATCCTCCTCATGCCCTTAATATTTTACACACAATCTCCCGCATAAGCGGGAAGAAACAAACTCATGATGTTGACTATGGTTTCTCGTTTGCCTTTCCACAAGCAAAATCCGTGCAATGCATACCCAGGCAGATATTTCAATATGTTAGACTATTGGGGCATGTGTATTTTTTTATACAAGGGAAAACATTTACCCAACCCTATGGGAAAAAGATTACACCCCATTCCGTTTAACAGCTTGTTTTGGTGAAAAAGATATTCTCGCGCAGAGAAATGAGAAGGATTTTTTATATTTTCTTTGTGGGCTCTGTGGCTCTGTGCGAAAATAATAATACCGCAGGTAATAACAGCGACTTGAAGTAAAATATATACTCGCACGAAGGCACCAAGACACAAAGAAAATTTTTTTTAAAAAACAAGAGACGGGTTGTATTTCTTGACACTGCACAACTATATGGTATATATACTGGTATATATCACAAAGAAGGGGGCTTGCCATGCAGAGTGCAAAAATATTCATCAACGGCAGGAGTCAAGCCGTAAGGTTACCAAAAGAATTCCGGTTCTCAGGGAGTTCCGTATATATTAAGAAAATAGGCAATATGGTTGTCCTTTTGCAAAAGGATGATCCATGGTCTCCGTTGATAAACAGTCTCGAACAGTTCACAGACGACTTCATGGACAGCAGAGATCAACCCGGACAGGATCCGCGAGAAAAAATATAATGAAGTATATGCTCGATACAAACACGTGCATATATATAATCAAACAAAGACCTGTCAGGGTGATAGAACGTTTTAAACAGGCAAAGATTTCACAAATAGGGATCTCGTCAATCACAATGAGCGAACTCTCCTACGGTGTCTTCAAGAGTACAAGGCCTGAGCAAAACCAGATGGCCTTGGCGCAATTTGTCGCACCATTGGAGATATTATCCTATGGAGACGGGGCGGTTCAATATTACGCCCAAATAAGGGCTCACCTGGAAAAGCAAGGAACTCCAATCGGGGCACTCGATATGCTGATCGCCGCACATGCCATTTCAGTAAAATCTACCTTAGTCACAAACAATGAAAAAGAGTTCGTACGGGTACCAAACCTCAAGTTAGAAAATTGGGTGAAATAAATCGACCTCCTTTAATGGCAAATGAATTACTACCCCCTCACCCCGATCCTCTCCCCCTGAAAAAAGGTGGAGAGGGGGGAATAGGACCGATGGGGGACGTCCAACGTCCATAAGATAATAAGATTATATGATCAGGGAAAGAGAAAGTTATAATCTTAAGGATGTTCCTCTTCCTCCTACCTCCTAGTGTTTCCAATCCGGTGAAATTCGCCTCTTATTCGATCCATCAATATCCATTATGTACATGCCTCTATTATACCCCATATTCCCTTCAACAAAGAGTATTGAATTGCTGTCAGGAGAAAATACATAATAAATAGTTGCATCATATATACGGGTTTGATTTTCTTTTTCAAAATTGTATAAATACAATCCATGTGCATATGGCTTTTGCCACTGCCACCCATCATTACTTTCCACAAAACCCTCGGAAACAAAAGCAAGATGCTTATTATCTGGAGTGAAAGATAAATCACGAATCCTCATATTATATTCCTTATCATAATGAATAAGTCTTCTTAGATTATTCCCTGTAACATCTATAAGATAAATAGAATCACCCGTTGCAAAAGCAATCTGTTTGTTATCTGGCGAAAAACAGAATGGTAGAAAAAATTCGGATTTATACCAACTTTTTTCAAGTTGTTTTGAATACTTTGTTGTTAAACATTGAATATCACCACTATCAATTTCCATTGTATATATATTCTTCTCATGACCAAATGCTATCATGGATGAATCCGGAGAAATTTCAATGAAACTTGTCTCATAAGGAAAATCCTCATCGTTAAATTCTTTTACTATATTCTCTTTTCGTTTTAAAATTATTAGGGCCGGTTTATCTCGTAGGGATATTTGTTGAAATACAATTAAATTAGTATCAGCTGAAATATATCGACTATGTGTATTACCAGATAAAGTAAAAACCCCTTTACACTCTCCTGTATCAATATCAACACTTAACACCTTTCTATTATCTTTTGAGGAATAGAGTATATTTTTATTATCAGGAGTAAAAATAGGAGGTACATACCAACTTATATCTCTACTTAAGCATATGGGATCACCCCCATCGACATTGGCAGCATAAAGTGCCAGTTCCTCGGGTTTATCACGCTGTGAGATAAGCGCAAGCTTTGTGCCGTCAGGAGAAAATGCTCCTTTAATATCTACTACTCCAATATATATATCTGGAAAACTTGCACAACTCTGGAGTAAAATAAGTAGTGTTATTATTAAAGTAGTATATAAATTATTTATCATTATAGTGCCCCTTATCAAGGATATGAGTTCACACCGACATCTTTTAGTAATGACCTTGCACCAAAGATAATTGTTGCACCTAATTGATATGTTTGACCTATAGGAGCTATGTTTGTAGTCCATTTACCAGTGTTTCTTGATGCATCCTTATCGGCAACATACCAATTTGTTTGACAGCCAACATCATGATCATACCAAATCTTATCAATATCATTAATAGGCGGTCGATAATTAGGATCACCTTGTTTACCATATCCATTTATTCCATGCCCTGGTCCTCCAAACCAACCATACCTCGGAACACAAGCCGATCCAAATCCGGCAATAGCCCTTTTAACATCGCCAACCCCAATACCAGTATTTAAACTGTTTATTCCAGTTATCTCTGAGATTGCTGTTGAAATAGCTAATGGAGTATTAATAACTGCCCAAAAGGCATTTGTATATAATCCATTTATTTGAGCCGTTATGCCAACTCCGGTCGCTAATAAATCTCTACCCAAATCATTAACGGCATTTTCCGTTGTACTGGCTACTTGCTGTGCGGTATTTGATACTGCAGAGCTTATGTTAGTTGCCACCTGAGATATATTTGCCTGTTGAGTCTGTATTTGCTGCTGCGCGGTATGAAGACCTTGCTGAGCAATCCCAGCGGCCCACTGGCCCACATCATCCGCAGTCATGGTCACCCCCTCCCAGACAATAGAAATGGTGTCTGTGGTCGGATCGACTATGTTATTATTCACAAAATTCACCCCTGGCCGTACTATGTTATTATTAACAAAGTCCACGGAAGGCCTTATGATAGGATTATATACATAGGTACTAGGAAGCCCGCAAACATAATCCCAGGCATCCATTAAATCACTGGCTACATCTAAAAATGTATTACTGCTCCAACCATCAATATACCCACTCGGATCGGTATACTTCAACGGATTATTCCTGCAGTAGCTGTACCGGTTCAGACTCTGCGGGTCATGATAATCCTTGACAAACGGATCAGGACTTAAAAATCTACCTATATAAGGATCATAGATCCTTCCCTGCATATGAATCAGCCCGAATAGATCGAGGTGCAGGTGGCCGGTGAAGCCGTGGTCTGTTATGTCGCTCGTGATCGTCCCCGCAGGCACGTCTGCCCATGTAGAAGCGTTACGCCTCTCGCCGAATGCGGCATAGCTCATGGACTCTACAATGTTTCCGCCCTCGTCCGTTATCTTGTCCGTGGAGCCGAGGTGGTCTTTCAAGAGGTAATAGGTGTTGTTCGGACCCGTGCTCCGCTTGGTGTGGACAGCTATCTTAGAGCCTCCGGCCTGGATATAGTGCTTGTATTCGTGAACTGTGGAGCCTGACTGCGTTGTTTTCATGTGTTCGAAAATACCGCCTATATACCAAGTAGTTGTGAACTTTGAGCATCCTTCCGATATCAAATTCTGCTTTAGTACCTGCTCTGCCTCATCATAGACAAACCGTGCCGTGCCCACGCCAGGTTTAAATACGTGGACCGGACGGTTATAATCGTTGTATGTGACACCACGACCCGTGGTATCGGATATCATATTGCCGTTTGAATCATAGCCGTAGCTTACCCCGCCCGCGTTTGTAACCGCATGAGGGCACTCCATGCCCTGGCCGTATGTGTAATCGCCCACGTCGGACCTGGACATGACATTTCCTATGGCGTTATAGTTATAGCTCTTGTTTGTCGGCCCGTTCACCGATATAAGCCTGTTCAGGCTGTCATAGGTGAAGTCTTCGGATTTATCCAAATCACTGTCTACCCGTGTGAGCAGATTCCCAGCGCTGTCAAAGTCATAGAACAGATCCTGCCGAGTGTTGCCACCATTATTCTTTGTTAGGATGTTAGACAGTATACCTGTTGCAGGATTAAAGGTGCGCTGTGTCCTCAGGCCGTTGCCTAATAGCTCGTCGGTCACCTGTCCATGCTCGTCCATCTCTGTTGCCTGCCAGTATTTTTGTGAGGGGTTTGATTCGTTGTAAACGTAATCGAGATAGCCGTTTTCATTGTAATGGTAATTGACCCGAAAACTCGAGCCCTCTACATAAGGATAATCGACCTGTTTCACACGGCCAAAGCTGTCATAATAAGTACAAATACTGTAGCTGTTATCCAACGTAGTATAAACTTTTTGGGGCCTGCCATACTCGCCATAGAAGAATGATTTGTCGTATCCTTCTGGGCCTTCAACATGCGCGGGCATGCCTCTACCGTAATTCCGCGTGTCGTATGACCAACTGAATGTCTCTGCCCCCGCCGTCTCAGTCTTCATGCGGCCGAGGATGTCATAGGTCATGGTCAGCGTCTTGCCCCCGGCGTCGGTCTGGCTTATAAGGTCACCGAAGGCATTGAAAATATATTGTGCCGTGCCCTTGTATCCGGTTACGTTCACGATCTCAATATTGCCGTAGGTATCATAGGTATAGTCCTTCATGATCTTGAGAGGAGAGTTGCCCGGATCGTCCGGCTCGGACGTCACTGTCATGAGCTGACCTGTTCATAACCTCTATCATATACCATATAATCCAATAAAAAATATTTTTAACGTCCATGGGCCTAATTTGTCAAACTGAATCAATTGTGTGCTATTACACTAAAGACGTTTCCCCTTCATAATAACCGCATTGAGTCCTTTTTTTGTGATTTGCATTGGACTACATCTGTTATGTGAAGAAAGTGCTTATGTATCTATCCAGATTGCCTGCCATGAAATATGGAAGATTGAGCAGTCTGAAGGGTTTTCCCTGAGATGTCCTTGCATCTTCGATTGAAAATTGACCTGCATATAAACGTAGTGCAAAAGAATGAGGCGCCATGTCTATGAACTGGTGAAGGGATTTCAGTGTGCCGGTTTTACCGGACTTTACCTCGATAGGAATACAATAGTTTTTAAAGTTCATAACGATATCGACCTCGGAACTAGACTGCTTTTTTTCGCGAACCCAGAAAACGGGTTTTCTATTTGATTCCATATCAGTGGCTATGAGTTCCTGGCGGACTATATGTTCAGCAATGATGCCTCGATAAAAGATATGAAGATCCTTGTATTTGAAAAAGTTATGCTGAAGGCCCGCAAGATAGTTCAGAAGCCCTGTATCGATATACTGCAGTTTTGGTGATTTTTTATTATCCGGTATGGCCGGGACGTCAACAGAGGTTGTGGGGTAAAGGATATAGATAAGCATGGCCCGTTCAATAACCCGCAAGGCTTCACCGACTTCGCGTGATCTGTAATTGGATTTACCAAATCCCTGGAACTTGATTCGATTGCCGGACTCGTAAGGGATGGAATCAAGGCAATGACGAAGCACATGGCGCATGGTCTGGTTGCGGGCATATTTCTCAGCATCATTTACATAAGAGATCATAAGCGATTCATATACTGTCTTGAGAGAAGTGACTATGCCTGAGGTAACGTAGTTCCTGATAACTTCCGGCATGCCGCCTATGAGGGTATACTCATGAAATAAGGCAAGGATTTTTTCATGTGCAAAAGATTTTATGGGGATCTCATCATACATCTCAAGGGCCTGATGTTCTTTTTTCGCTTCAAGAAATTCTTTGAAAGACAGGGGGTACAAATACATGAATTCGATCCTGCCGACCGGAAAGCTGATGTCTTCACGTTCCAGCATGATTTCGAGAAGAGATCCGGCGGTTATAACAAAAAGCTCTTTTTTGTATTCATAGAAATATCTGAGCTTTTTAACCGCAATCGGCGAGTTCTGAATCTCATCGATAAAAATAAGAGTAGAGCCTTTATTAAGGATCTTATTCTTGATTACAAGAATTGCCTGAAAGAGTTCATCTGTTGAAAAATCTTCTTTGAAAATATTCCTGTCTTCAGATAGCTCCAGATTAAGATAAATATAGTTGTCAAAATCTCGGGCAAAGATCTCGACAGCAGTTGTTTTGCCTACCTGGCGGGCACCTCTGAGCACCAAAGGCTTTCTGTCAGGTTTTGCTTTCCATTCCCGTAGTTTGCTTAATATGGTTCTATTAAAAAACATAATAGATAGCCTGTAATAAAGTAAGGGTAATATAATATATATTTTGTATAGGAGTCAACCTTAAAACGAATATGTGTCATCTTCGTTTTGGACACGACAGTATTCGATGACACTTGCATACGATATTAATAAAGCACGGACACGAATTGTCATGGTTTATATTTCCCAAACGCGGTCTTTCGATTGGGAACAAATCAAAATTCAGCGGGCTTAGCTGCTCGGAGGTAAACAGTTTTTAACAGTATATCCCGTAATATTAGTACCATACAGTTTACATGAATGAGGGTAGGTCTTTCAGTAGGGCTGAATTGACCCTGTCCGCAATCCCCTGCAGCCATTTTGTGCCGTTATCTTTGCACTGGTCGGACAGCCCCTGTATGGTATCTGTATAGCCTGCCTTGTTGTCCTTGATTGCATCGGTCAGTATGCTGAGGAATGTATCACGTTCGGCCATATCTCCGTCATGGGTCCTCAGGGAATCGAGGCTGCCTTCCATCTTGGCCCAGTTTGAGGATAGTTCCTGCTTCTGGGCTATCAGCTCGGCAGATGCCTTTTCCTTCATGACAGACCTGTACAATTCTATGGACTTGTCCATTTTTTTTGCAAATGCTCCGAGCCTTTTGATCCTCTCGTCTACGGCGAGATCGAGCTTTTCTGCTGCGCCCTTTAACAGGGCCTTTTCCGTGGGGGAAGAGCCGAAGAACATGGGGCGTACATGCTTGTACCATGCCTTCAATGCAATCAGGTTTGCGATGTAGTTGATATTGTTTCCGGTCTTTCTCTTGACGTTCCAGTAGAGGCCGGGATTGAAGTCCAGTATGTCGGTCCTGTTGTCGTTACCCATGACGATCTTGCCGCCTTCGGGCAGGTCTTTCCTGAATACGGTCCCTGCAGCTATGACCGTGCCGTAGCCAATAACACTCGGCCCTACCAGACCGCCCTGGCCGCCTAGGAATATGGGTCTCCGGCCGAGCATGACGCCCCTGGGGACATCCCCCAAGAGCGAGGCGGTTGCCTTGTCCTGGTTCGGGGAATAGTTGAAGTGTATGTAGGAGCTGCCGACCTCGCTGTGGTCCTTGCGGCTCGTGCCGCCTGCCATTAGGCAGTCGCAGAGATTGATCAGGCTGCCCAGTGTCACGAACGGAAGGAGGATGGTCTGTTTGATGCCTACTGTGTGCGCACCGTTTGCCTCCTCCTCGAGGATGCACGCATCCCTTACATGGGCGCCGTAAGACATGTTTGATTTAGAGAGAAAGACAGATTTTTTGAAATAGCCGCCCTTGAGCTCGACCTGCTGACCTATCTGGCAGTCCTGTACTGTAACCGGTGCTTCCTGGCCGAGTCTTGTGCCCTTCATGATAACGGTCTTCGGGCCGAATATCTTGCTGCCTGTATATATCGTTACGCCCGGTTCTATCATAGAGGGATCGACCTCGTCTCCTATCTCTATGCTGGACGGGTTGGGTATTGTCACCCCATTAGCTATCAAAGATCGTATCTTTTCATCCATGCTTGAGCTCATGCTTACACCTACTGTCCTATATGCTGGGTTATTACATCCGCTATCTTGCGGCAGAAGATCTCTGTGTCTTTCTCAGACGGGCCTTCGACCATTACCCTGCACATATTCTGGGTGCCGGAATAGCGCACCAGGACTCTGCCTTTGTCCCCAAGATTCTTTTCAACCTCTTTGATCACGTCTACGATCTCGGGTATGGTGTTGATGTCCGGCTTGGAGGTTACATCGATGTTGATAAGCCGTTGCGGGAATACCTTCATGATATTGGCAAGTTCGGATAGCGGCTTGTTTTCGTACTTCATGGCGTTTAAGAGCTGAAGTGCCGCTATGATGCCGTCACCCGTGGTGTGGTGTTCCAGGAATATGATATGACCCGAATCCTCTCCGCCTATGGAGGCGTCTTTGGCGACCATCTCCTCGAGCACATACCTGTCGCCGACTTTGGTGGGTACGGTCTTTGCGCCGAATCCTTTGAGTGCAAGGCCTAGTCCGATGTTGCTCATGACCGTGCTGACAACGAGGTTTTTTTTGAGCTTGCCCTGTTTTTTCATGACGGATGCGCATACGGCCATGATCTGATCGCCCGTGAGCACGTCTCCGTTTTCATCTACCGCTATGAGCCTGTCACCGTCCCCGTCAAAGGCGAAACCTACATTCGCCCGGTTCTTCACGACTTCATGGGCCAGGGTCTCGGGGTGCTGGGAACCGCAGTCCTTGTTTATGTTTTTGCCGTCGGGTTCGTGAAACATGGATATAACATCGGCACCCAGCTCGAAAAAGACCTCCGGTGCCACCTTGTATGTTGCGCCGTTGGAACAGTCGAGCGCTACCTTCATACCCTCAAGGGTAAATTCATTCGAAAAGGAGTTTTTCATGAATACGATATAGCGCCCCCTGGCATCTTCGATCCTGTATGCCTTGCCCATCTGGGACGGGTCTGCATGGAGGCTTTCAAGGTTGTCGGAGAGGATGAGTTCCTCGATCTCTTCTTCTTTGGCGTCGGGAAGCTTGAAGCCGTCCCTTGAAAAGATCTTGATGCCGTTATCCTGGAACGGGTTGTGGGACGCCGATATAACGATCCCTGCATCCGCCCTCATGCTCTTGGTAAGAAAGGCCACCCCGGGAGTTGTCATAGAACCTACAAGCAGGGCGTCGGCACCTGTTGAGCATATCCCCGAGACAAGGGCGTTTTCCAGCATGTATCCTGAAAGCCTGGTGTCTTTTCCGATCAATATCCTGGGTGTGTGTCCTTTTCTCCGGGATACGTAAGCGATTGCCCTGCCGATCCTCAAGGCCATCTCCGATGTCATGGGATATACGTTTGCGACTCCTCTTATACCATCTGTTCCGAATAGTTTACCCATAGTGACCTCCATTAGAAAATTATATTGACAGAGGAGATCTAGCATAAAAATATCGCCGATAACAATATGGAATTTGAGAAATGAACTAAAAACGGCAATAAAAACAATGTACTTCCGCTATATATGCATTGGGGTGCATGAATGTAGAGTCTATTGATAAATAATTCCAAACAGATATATCTCTACAGGCCATAAAGGTCATAGGACGACAGGAAATATTTGTATGTCCAAAGATTCATGCCGGATGCCCTTTATAGCATAATAAAATATATGTTGCCTTCTCTATATCAGAAACCTATAAATTGTAGGTGCAATCATGCACCAGGGGGGAATCCAGTGAAGACAAGGCTTGAAACCATATCCAAAACCATACTGTTTGCTTTTATATACATCATCTTCAGTGCCCATTGCATTCTGGCCGGTTCATTCAGTCCTATAGATAAGGAACAGGTCATTGAATCATCCAACCGGGTAACACCGGAGAAATATCCGAATGCGGATTTTGTATATGTGGATGAAAAGACATTTATACAATATGATAATGACGGAAAATATAGAGAGTGGCATGAATCCTTTATTAAGATACTGACGGAAAAAGGTAAGAGGGAAAATAAGACGATCACCTCGTCATTCACCATACCATACAATACTACAAGATTTACATTGGTTGAGGTGATAAGGCCGGATGGGACGATACTGCCCGTGGATGTCGCCTCAAACAGCTCTGAGGTGATAGAACAGTCTCAGATGGACTCTAACATATATGATCCGAATCACAGGATACTCAGGCTGAGCGTGCCCAAGATCAATATAGGCGACATGCTGCATTTCATCATGCATGATGTATTCGATAAGGCGCGTATGCCCGATACCTTCAGCGACTACGTGGTGTTCGAGAGCACAAACCCTATTATGCGATATGTTTACATGTTAGATGCGCCTAAAGATATGCCGATTAGAAGCGTTTCTATCAAGAACGAGTTAAGCCGGACGATAACACATGCAAAAAAGAATCAGGGAGACAGGATAATATATACATGGACGGCCAGTGATGTGCCGCGGGCATATAAAGAGCCTGAGATGCCCCCCCTGTATACACAGGCGCAACGCCTTCTTATAAGCACTATACCTGACTGGGAGACAGTTTCGAGGTGGTACTGGGAATTGTGCAGGCCGCACATAGAAAAGACCACCCCTGAGATGAAAGAGATCGTTAACGGCCTTGTCAGGGACATAGACAATGATGAGAGGATAGAGGCGGTCTTCAGGTGGGTCTCGCAGGAGATCCGCTATCTCGGCATCACCCTTGAAGATGAGGCCCCGGGCTATGAGCCGCACGATGCCTCCATGACATTCGAGCGAAGGGCAGGGGTGTGCAGGGACAAGGCCGCACTGTTGGTCGCCATGCTGAGACTCGCAGGATTCGATGCATACCCGGTGCTCATCATGAACGGTCCGAAAAAGGATATAGAGGTACCCCAGCCGTATTTCAATCACGCTATATGCTCCGTGGGCATGAAAGACGGTACATACCTGCTTATGGATCCTACGGATGAAAATACAAGGGAGATCTTTCCGGCATACCTGAACAATCAGAGCTACCTTGTAGCGAGGCCGGAGGGGGAGACGCTTTTAACCAGCCCTGTACCCGGCCCGCAGGATAATATGATGAAGATCGATACAAAGGCGCAGATGGATGAGGCCGGCAATATCGAGGTAAAGGCCGACCTGGTGTTCGAAGGGATCAATGATAATGCATACAGGTCCTATTTTTCGCGATCCTCCATAGAGGAAAGGAGGCTGTTTTTTGAAAAGATAATAAAAAAGACACTGCCCGGGGCCATGATCGATGACCTAACCATTACACCTTACAACATGCTCGACACATCCGAGCCGCTCTCGGTATCAATCTCATACCATGCACCTGATATACGCATTCCAGGCGAATCGACCGTCATGATTCCTTCCATGCGTATGGGCGATACCGTCGGGATCATAAATTTTATCATAGGCAAGATGGGTCTCAAAGAAAGAAGGTTTACATACGATACCGGGTTTACATGCGGTGTCTCAGAGGTCATAGAACTGAACCTGGGTAATGCAGTGGGGGAGACTTTGAGCCTTCCCGAACATGATCCTGTAGGCCATAAAGGCGTTACATGGAAAAGGGAGTTTGCTCTCGGTAAGGATACCCTTACCTGCACCAGCCTGTTTACCCTGAATAAGCCCGAATATTCCCCTGAAGAATATACCATACTGAAGCAGGCACTCAGGCATATAGAGGTGGATAACAGGAAAATGCCGGTATTTGCCTATAACAGAAGTGCTGAAGATAGGTATGATACACATAAGTGGTATCATGCCTATTCGGCCGATGCCGTGATACTGGAAGCAGTGGATGAATTCGATATCTCGAGCGAGACTCAGTGGACCGAGATAAAGCACCTCAGGCTTAAGGTTTTGACCTATGCCGGAAAAAAGAGATTCAGCGACCTCTATATACCCTACAACCCTGCATGGGAGGATGTCGAGGTTGTCCACGCAGAGGTCTCAACCCCGTCCGGAGATATAAAGAGCATAAAGAAAAAGGAAATGAACCTGATGGATTCAAAATGGGCAGGGGATGCTCCGCGTTATCCGGCAGGCAAGATCCTTGTCGTCAGCCTGCCGGGGGTGGAAGAGGGCAGCATCATAGATGTAAAGATCGCAAGAAAAAAGAAGGACAGGCTGTTTTTTTCCATTAATGGGGATTTTTGTTATCAGGACGCGCTCAGGATAGCAAATCCTCGTTCAGCCAAAAGAAATATCTTTTCAGCCCATGGGGCGTTCAGTTCGTTTGAGCCGATAGAAAAAAAGACACTACGTATCAAGGCGCCCAAGGACTTCGAACTGAGTATATCGCCTCTGGAAAAAACACAGTTTAAAGGCGGTCCCGTATGTAAGGTCAATAAGAGTGTTACATCACAGGGTGATCGCTGTGTATACGAATTTAGCTCGGAAAAGATCAGACCGGTAAAGAAAGAGGCATTTTTGCCGCCGTGGTATAGTTTCAACCCGGTTGTATTCGTATCTTCAGGGACCTGGAAAGGTTATGCCGAGGCCCTGAATAAAGTGCTAGAATCGGCTGCATCAGGGCAGAACAGCGCAAGGGGACATGCAAGAGAACTCATTCGGGGCAAGCTCCCTGATAAGGATAAGATCAAGGCCATACGTGATTTTGTTGCACGAAATATTCAGCCGATAGATGTCGCTGTCTCGGAGCTGCCGATAGATTGCATAACCGAGGCGGACAGGACTCTCGCAGACGGATACGGCAATGGTGCAGACAGGGCCGTTGTCTTATATGCCATGCTCGACGAGGCAGGGTTTGACCCCGAGTTCGTGCTTTCTTCGTGGGCCCCTGATATAGATGGTCGATGTGTCTCCCTGATGGACTACCCGGCACCAGACTGGTTCAGGGATGTGCTGGTCCGTGTGAAGAAAGACAAACGCTATATATATCTGGGTGATACCGACCAGTATGCCCCTGTCGGCAGCACTGCCGGTGAAGGAAGGACTTGCCTTGCCCTGGAGGGTGGTGATCTCGGAACTGTACAGGCCCTGACGGAGAATATGAAGGATCGCACCAGTTTAAGACTGAACATCGATGTGTCCCCTGAGGGTGACATCACATTGAAGACCAAAAAAGAGCTCTATGGAATGGACTATGCCTCGTTTCATAAGCTGTTTTCTGAAATGCCCCCTGAGGAAAGGGACCGTCACTTTCAGGAAAAGATATCTTCCATAAGCCAGGCAGCCGTTGCCGTGGGGGAATATGTAACTGATTACGGAAGGTATCCGGCGATAGAGGAATTTTCTGTAAGGATATCCCCATATGCAACCAGACAGGATGACTATCTGTATCTTGCCCTGCCCGGGCTGGCAACCTCGATAAGGGGTGCTGGAAGCGATTTCAGGGAAAGCCCTTTATATATGAGCTGGAAAACAAATATGGATATCACCATCGATGTCATCATGCCCGATGGGGTGGAATCAGTAGAGGTTTTACCGCCTGAATCATATGAGTATTCAGCAGGGAATAATCACAGGATATCGATGAGTTCATCGACTAAAGATGGTTGTGTTCGAATCAGCCAGTATATTGATTCTGAAAAGGTCATAGTACCTGTTTCAGAGTACACTGATCTGCTTGATGCAAACAGGATATTCTCGCATCCAAAGACGCGTATGATAGTCCTCAAGATGAAATAAAGGGATAGATCTCGATAAAAAAAAAGGCTCTCATTTCTGAGAGCCTTTTTATAAATCATTTAATTATATTCTAGTCGCAAAGCTCGAAGATAGCTGCTGCGCCCATACCGCCACCAATACACATGGACTCGATGCCGTACTTAACGCCGCGCTCTCTCATCTCTGTCATCAACTGTGCACAGAGTTTTGCGCCGGTACATCCGAGAGGGTGACCAAGGGCTATAGCGCCGCCGTTGACATTGATGATCCTCTTGTCACTGTCGGACAGCCAAAGGTCTCTCTTGTCATACATACCAAGCTGCTGGAGACAGTAGATACACTGTGATGCAAAGGCCTCGTTGACCTCCCAAAGCCCGATGTCTTCGGGTTTCAGACCTGCAAGCTTCAATACCTTTGGAATAGCAGCGGCAGGGCCTACACCCATTTCGTCAGCCTTAACACCGGCTACAGCATAAGCATAAACCTTTGCAATCGGTTTTACACCAAACTTCTTGACAGCGTCTTCACTCATGATCATTGAGACACCTGCACCGTCAGTGGTCTGTGAAGAATTACCAGCTGTAACGGATCCGTTTGCTGCAAAGGCAGGCCTGAGTTTCTGCAGTCCTTCCAAGGTTGTAGCCTCTCTGATACCATCGTCGAAATCCTGCATGAATGTCTCTTTTACGGTTATACCGTCTTTTTCGACAAAACGCAGTGCTTCAACAGGAACGATCTCTTTATATTTGCCCAATTTCTTTGCTTCAATAGCCTTCAACTGTGAGTGGAATCCGAACTCGTCCTGCATCTCACGGCTGATATTGTAGCGATTGGCAACGTTTTCAGCAGTGATACCCATGGATGTATATACATCGGCATTTTCCTGCGACCACTGCGGGTGAGGCCTGGGCATATTGCCGCCCATAGGAACGATGGACATAGACTCTACACCACCGCCGATAGCGACTTCACACCAGCCGGACTTGATCCTCATAGCCTGAAGGGTAATGCCTTCGAGGCCTGAAGAACAGAACCTGTTTACGGTTGCACCGGAGGTTGTGTCCGGGAATTTGCACATCTGCGGGACAATACGGCCCAGATTAAGACCCTGTTCTGCCTCGGGGAATGCACAGCCGATCATGACATCTTCGACATCCTTTTTCTCAACTTCCGGGACACGCTCCATAAGACCTTCAATTGCTGTCTTGAGAAGGTCTTCGGGACGTGTCTTAGCCAAGGCACCCTTATTTCTCCTGCATCCGGGAGTCCTTACTGAACCAACTATATATGCTTCTCTCATTTGTTTATCCTCCTAGTCTCTACGAGTATTCTCTACAGGAATAATGGCTTACCGGTCTTCATGATATTTTCAGCCATTTTTTGTGTATTCTCTGTCTTCCACAGTTCTACGAATGCCTCTCTTTCGAGTTTCATGAGGTGCTCTTCGCTTACCAGTGTCCCTGTAGGTACATCGCCACCGCACATGCAGGTCGCGATCTTTTTGGCTATGAACTCCATATGAGGAGTAATATAACCACCGGACTTCATGTTCAGCATCTCTGCCCAGACCATGCCGATACCTTCACGGCCAAGCACGGGAATCTTCGTCTTCATTGGTGCTGCATAACCGTCGTCAAGCATCTTGAGGACTTCTTTCTTTGCCTCACCTATGAGGTTGTCCTTGTTCATGACTATCCTGTCGGTTGCCCTGAGGAAGCCGTTAGCTCTGGCGTTAGCCGCAGAGTTGGAAACCTTTGCCTGTGCAACGTTCATGAATGCCGGGAGGAAGAATCCACCAAGGTCTGTTAACTTGGCACTTGAAGGCTTGCTCTCGACAAAACGTCTCCACAGGTTGATCATGCCGCAACCGCCGGGTACAAGACCAGCGCCTATCTCTACGAGACCCATGAACAGGTCTGCTGCTGCAACGATCCTGTCGGCTGCAAGACATACTTCACAGCCGCCGCCCAGGGTGAGTCCGTAAGGTGCTGCAACCACAGGGTATTTGGAATATCTGGTGGACATAATACCGGTATGCACATTTGTGATGAACTTTTCTATCTCATCGAATTTTCCTGCCTTGGCAAGACTGGACATATATGCGAGGTCTCCGCCGGCTGAAAATGCGCCCGGCATACCGCCTGCCTGGTTACCGATAACCATACCGACACCGTTTTTGTCTACGTAATCACCGGCCACTGTCATGAAGTCAACCATGTCCTTGTTGATTGCATTCATCTTGGAATGGAACTCGAGGCAGTATACATCGTCTCCGATGTCGATGAGAGAGCATGACGGTGTGGTCAGAACAACCTTTTTCTCGGCCCTGAAATTAGCGAGATTCAATGCCTTTTCATTTACCTTGACTGGTTTATAGGCTTCGGTAGCGAAATCATAAAAGAGGGTTTTGCCGTTTTCGATCTTGTAGAAGGATGTGTTGCCTGCGGCAAGCATCTTCTTTATCTTTTCCGGCACTGCCATGCCTTCTTTTTCCATCCTGTCGACAGAGTCTTTCAGTCCGATAGCATCCCAGCTCTCGAATGGACCCAGCTCCCAGTTGTAGCCCCATTTCATGGCGTTATCGATCTCGACTACCGTGTCTGATATCTCAGGGATACGGTTTGCTGCATAGATGAATCCACCTGCCTGTACCTTCCACGCAAACTTTGCACCCTTGTCGTCGCCACTGAGTACGGCCTTGATCTTTTCAGGTATTGTATCGGCCTTTTTGGCAGCGTCCAGGCATGGGAAGCTTGCCTTGAAGGTTTCGATATAATCACCGGTCTTCGGGTCCATGACCTTGCGGACCTTTTTCCACTCAGGGGTGATGTCTGTCTTGTAGAATCCTGCCTTTGTCTTATTACCGAGAAGCTTCTTCTCAACCATTGTCTTGATAAATGCAGGCAGATCGAAAACTCCACGATCTTCATCATCGGGGCAGAGGTCATAAGAATTCTGGGAAACATGTGACATTGTATCCAGACCTACGAGATCAGATGTCTTGAATATAGCGGTCTTCGGCCTTCCCATTGCAGGGCCGAACAGTGCATCAACTTCAGGGATGCTCATGTCGTCTTCAAGCATTGCCTGAATGCATTTGCCTATGCCGTGGATACCGATCCTGTTTCCGATGAAATTAGGTGTATCCTTGGCCCAGACAATACCCTTGCCAAGATTCTTTTCGCCGAATTCAGCGACAAAGTCGAGAACTTCCTGGCTAGTTGATTCACCCTTGATGATCTCAAGAAGATGCATGTAACGAACCGGGTTGAAGAAATGAGTTCCAAGGAAATGCTCATTGAATTCCTTGCTCAAACCCGCTGACATATCTTTCAGGGGTATACCCGATGTGTTGGAGGATACGATCGCATCTGCCTTGCGGATGCCGTCTATCCTCTTGAAGAGCTGCTGTTTGATCTTGAGGTTTTCTACGACGACCTCAATGATCCAGTCGCAGTCAGCAAGTTTGTCGAAGTCATCTTCAAGGTTGCCTGTTGATATGCGAGCTGCATCTGTCTTGGAGTAAAAAAGCGGTGGTTTTGCCTTGGTAGCGCCTTTAAGACCTGCTTCTACAATCCTGTTTCTGGCTTTTGGATCCTTCTTTTCCTCGTCTTTAAGGTCAAAGGGTACGATGTCCATTAATAAAACGTCAACACCTGCACCGGCAAGGAGAGCGGCGATTCCGCCACCCATTATTCCAGACCCAATCACAGCGGCCTTTTTGATTTTCCTGACCATTACTACCTCCTCTATAGTTTTGTAGTTATGTTTCTGAGTTATGAATCAGTAATCATCTAGCAGTATTTTTCTGTGGAGTCAATAAAGGAGAAGAAAAAATATATCATTGTACGGAAATCAGCAGTTCCTGAAAGAATATATATATCTATTATAATGGGATGAATGCTCAAAAAACTGCAGTTATTCTTTTGATTAAAGAACATTTTTTGCATTCATCCGGCCGTGTTTTTATGGTAATAGAAAAAATCCTTAGATAAATTGTGAGTACATCACTGATAAAAAAATATATAGCGTTTAGGAGATACCGATCACATGCTGAGATTTTTACCGCCAAGGATTCTGGGTGTTTTTTCGATGTTTTTATTGACGCTCAATACGCTGTTCTGGGCTGTTTTCCTTTTTCCGGTCGCTCTTATAAGACTCATTCTGCCCAAAGAGGCCTGGCGGGAAAGATGCGCTGATGCACTGAAGGCAATAGGCCTAAGCTGGATATCCTTTAACAATATGGGTCTTAGCCTAACAAAGGAGATCCATTGGGATGTAAAAGGTATAGAGAACCTAAAGGCGGAAGACTGGTACCTGGTACTTTCAAACCACCAGACATGGGTCGATATCCTTGTCCTGCAGAAGGTATTTCATAAAAAGATACCGTTTCTGAAATTCTTTCTCAAAAAGGAACTCATATGGGTGCCTATCATGGGACTTGCCTGGTGGGCCCTGGATTTTCCATTCATGAAGAGGTATTCTAAGGAGTTTATAAGGAAAAATCCCGAGTATGCCGGAAAGGATATAGAGATTACACGCAATGCATGCAAAAAGTTCAAATATACACCCATTTCGGTCATGAATTTTGTCGAGGGGACCCGTTTTGCTACAGAAAAGCACAAAACACAGAAGTCGCCTTTTATAAACCTGTTGCGACCAAAGGCAGGGGGCATAGCGTTTGTCCTGTCGGCCATGAACGGACATCTGCGTAATATCCTGAATGTTACAATAGTCTATCCTCAGGGCGCGAAGGATTTCTGGTCATTCCTATGTACAGATTCCATAGAGATAATGGTAAGGGTTGAGTGTATCCCGATAACGAGTGATCTTGTGGGAGATTACACAAACGACGAGGGATTCAGGGGATATTTTCAGAAATGGCTAAACGATCTCTGGATAGAGAAAGACCGTTATATCAATGAATTGATCCAATCAAGACAGGTTTGACTCTGAAACCTTGCAATTTTTTTTTAATACCATTAGGAAGGTACAAACGTGAATGCAGATACAGGAGGAGATATGGACATAAAGGAAATTACACTCGAACAGCTCGACCCTCAGGGTTTTATTGATGAAAAGTGCAGGGAACTGCGTGAGGCCGTAGGTGATGGATACGCTATAAACGCGCTTTCCGGAGGGGTCGACTCATCGGTTGTGACCATGCTGGGTCATAAGGCCTTAGGTGACAGTCTCAAGACCTATTTTATCGATAACGGGATTATGAGAAAGGACGAGCCTTCTAATATTGCGGCAGAATTCAAGGCCCTGGGTGTACCCATAGAGATTATCGATGCCTCGGACGAGTTCTTTTCGGCACTAAATGGCCTGAACGATCCGGAAGAGAAGAGAGAGGCCATAACATCGACCTTTTATAAGAAGGTCTTCGGTGACCTGGTGAAAAAGAGCAATGCAAGATATCTCCTTCAGGGTACCATATTTACGGATGTTGAAGAGACAGTGGCCGGTATAAAGAGGCAGCACAATATTCTGGCACAGCTCGGCATAGATACAATGCAGGAGTACGGATATGAGGTGATAGAACCTGTAATTCAGCTGAGAAAGACAGGGGTCCGTAAGATAGGAGAGACACTGGGCCTACCGTCAAAGATGTACAACAGACCACCATTCCCCGGGCCGGCACTGGCAGCAAGGGTCATCGGCGAGGTGACACCGGAGAGGGTGGCCATTGTCCGCGAGGCCACCGCGATTGTGGAAGAGGAACTCTCCGGCAGCGGTGCGTTCCAGTATCTGGCCATACTCCACGAAGACCGTGTCACGGGTATACGTGACGGAAAAAGGGATTACGGCAGACAGATAGAGGTGAGGTGCTGGGAGAGCACAAACGCCCAGGTCGCACAACCGACGAGGCTCGGGTTCGACATCCTGGAAAGGCTTGCCTCACGTATAACCGGCGAGGTCGACGGTGTGGTCAGCGTAACATATAATATCGCCTCAAAACCCACATCCACCATCGAGGCGGTCTGAGTCGGATCTAAGATGATCAGCGATATAGAGCGCATATACGGCAGACTTCTGGACAGGGACTATCCTAAGGATCTCTTCGGCTCTTTGCCCTCCTTTGCCCCCAAGGGCGACGGATATATATCTCTATGCCCCTTTCATGAAGATGCGCACCCCACGTTTTTAATCTATCGAGACAGACCCATGTTTTTCTGTTTTGCATGCAGTGCTCGCGGAGACTGGATAAGCTATCTCCAGCGCAAAGAGGGCATGGGGTTTTATCGGATATTGGATCACCTGAAGAAGGTGTCGGGAATCAGTACCCTGGATTACGACAAGACCACGTGGAACGATGACCTGAACAGGACAACCCTTTTTGAGATGTGTCATGGTTTTTTCAAGACCAAGCTGTGGTCTGATGAGGGCGAGCATGTCCTTAACTATCTGTACGGACGCGGCTATGCCATGGGAGAGGTTGAGGGCATGGCCTTAGGTTTTTATCCGGGGTATGACCGTTTAAGGCAGTATCTTGTTTCACAGGGGATAGGCGAGGACGTAATTGATCAATACCTGAGCCCTGTGTGGAAAAAGGATGTCAAAGACCAAGAGCTTGTTATACCGTTCAGGGATACATCAGGAAGGCTTATGGGGTTTGTCGGCAGGGATATTTCACTAACCGGACCCGATGCCTACAGACCACTTGTATCGATGGATGGCCTTGAAGACACACCGTTTCTCCTTGACAGGGCAAGGAACAGGGAAGAGGTGGTCCTGGTCGAAGGCATGTTCGACGCCATGCTTATAGACCGGCTCGAGACCGTGCCCGCTATAGCAATAGGAACATCAGGGCTTAACGAGAACCATATCCTTGCAGCTATGGCATGCGGGGTGAAGAGGTTTATTATTGCCCTGGGAAACGGCCCTGCGCAGGAAAGGGCATCGGCCGATGCATATACCCTTGTCAGGTCAAAGGGGCTCGATGCTGCAACCCTGACCATACCGGGAGACAGCAAAGACCTGGATGAATACATACGTTCGACAAGCCTGCATGATTTCAGGAAGCTTTTAAAGACTGCAGAAAAGGTATGATAAGTGTAGATAATATATCAAAGGGGTATGCAGGGCAGGACCTCTTTGAAAAGGTCACATTCAAGATAAACCCGGGAGAGCGCATTGGTCTTGTGGGCAGGAACGGCCACGGCAAGACAACGATTTTTCGTATGATCACGGGTGATGAGTCCCCGGATGAGGGGAACATAAACGTCCCGAAAAATTACCGGGTCGGTTATGTCCGGCAGGAAATCGAATTTACCGAAGATACTATCCTCGCTGAGGCAATGAAGGGGCTGCCCGAGCACAGGAAGAACGAACACTGGAAGGTGGAAAAGGTCCTTGCCGGGCTCGGCTTTTCGCAGGAAGACCTCGTGAGGAACCCCCTGGAGTTTTCAGGCGGCTATCAGGTGCGGCTCAATCTGGCAAAGGTACTCGTTTCAGAACCCGATCTGTTACTCCTCGATGAGCCCACCAATTACCTGGACATCACCTCGATCAGATGGATCGAACAATTCCTGATAAGTTGGCCCCATGAGATCATACTGATAACACATGACAGGGTGATCATGGACAGGATCGTAACACATACCATGGGCATACACAGGAAAAAGGTGCGCAAGATCGAAGGGGATACGGGAAAGTATTATTCACAGATCGCCCAGGACGAGGAGATCTATGAAAAGACGCGCATCAATGACGAGAGAAAACGCAAAGAGGTCGAACAGTTCATAAACACCTTCAGGGCAAAGGCTAGGCTGGTAGGGATGGTCCAGTCGCGTATAAAGAACCTCGAGAAGATGGAGAAACTGGATAAGCTCGAAAAGATCAAGAACCTTGATTTTTCGTTCAAGAGCCTGCCTTTCATAGGTAAATACGTTGCCAACATGAAGGGGCTGGCCTTTTCCTACAGCCACGAGACAGAGCTGATCAGAGACTTTACCATGACAATACGCCCGGGTGAGAGGATCTGTGTGGTAGGTCCGAACGGAAAGGGCAAGACTACCCTTTTGAGGCTGTTGGCGGGCCAGCTGACCCCGGGAAAAGGAGATATTGTATACAATCCCAAGGTGGAAAAAGGGGTATTTGTGCAGACAAATATCAAGACCCTTGTCGATAGCAGGACCGTGGAAGAAGAGATATTCCTCGCACAACCGAATATAGACAGGCAGCACGCAAGAAATATCTGCGGGGGCATGATGTTCCAGGGGGATTTTGCCCTGAAGCAGATCCAGGTGCTTTCAGGGGGAGAAAAGAGCAGGGTGATGCTGGGCAAGCTCTTGGTGACTCCGGTTAATCTGCTGCTTTTGGACGAGCCGACCAACCACCTTGACATGGAATCGTGCGATGCGCTTCTTGCAGCCATAGACAGCTTCGAAGGCACGGTGGTCATGGTTACGCATAACGAGATGTTCCTGCACGCGCTTGCACAGAGGCTTATTGTCTTCAATAACAATGCGATAGAGGTCTTTGACGGGTCTTACCAGCGCTTTTTGGAAAAAGGGGGCTGGGGTGACGAGGATGAAAAAGGTCCGGCTGAAAAGGAGTCGGAAACTGCGTCAACGTGCGATGAGAAACTGAACAGGAAAGAACTTCGCAAAAGACGATCAGAGATTGTTGCCGAGCGTTCCAGGGTGCTGAACCCTATTGGAAAACGCATAACAGAGGTCGAGGCCGATATAGAGGCCCATGAAGGCAGGCTGAAGAAGTGCCATAACGCAATGCAGGCAGCTACAGAGGCTAAGGACGGCAAAAGGATAGGGTCTATTGCCCAGGATATCCATGTAAGCGAGACAGAGATAGAGAGGCTCTTTGAGGAGCTTGAAGACCTGACGGGCAGGTTCGATACATGCAAGGCAGATTTTGATCAGAGGCTCGAACAGATCAGAGAATGAAAGGGGGGTTCATCCCTCCTTAAAAGATATCTCTAATTCATACGCACCCTCATACAGGCTTGCCTTGATAGGGTGTCCGCCGTTTTCAAAGACCTTGAGCATGGACTTGTTGGTGGCGAGCACGTCAGCGGTGAAACCCTTGATTCCCCATTCCTTGGCGAGCCTGATGAGCATCTTGTAAAGAAATGTGGCAATACCGCAGCCCTGGTATTTTTCCTCCACCACAAACGCGATATCGGCATAAGGCCTCTGTTTGTCCTTTACAAACCGGGCCTCACATATGATGTGCTCCTCGTTCGGTGGGCCTATCAGCCCTACTATAGATACTATCCTCGTACAGTCTACATTTACGTACTGCTGCATGTTGGCGTGAGGCATTACCTTGATGGGCCTGAAATATCGGTAATAAACGGTTTGATCCGAGAACCGGTAGAAAAGCCTTCTCATCTCGTCCTCGTCAGAGGGTTTGATATGCCTGAAATGAACCTCGATGCCGCCTTTAAAGGTCTGCCTGGATTGTATGTGTGCAGGGTAGAGGTGCGAGCATTCACCCAGGTAGATCTGGTCCTGGTACAGGATATTCCCGGCCTTTGCCTCTTCGACCAGTTTGGGCCTGTCGTCCGGATGTGCAATGTCGATGAGTGCAAGGGCCCTTTCGCGAACAGTCCTGCCCAACATGTTTGCTACACCGTATTCTGTTGCCACCATGTTTACGGATTCACGCAGGCTGAACAGGTTTGGGTATTTATCTGTAGAGATCTTTATGTTTGGCTCGCCCATCAGATTTCTGCTCGGTAGGGCAAAGATCGTAATGCCTCCGGTGGAGAGTTCTGCGCCGTTGATAAAATCAACCGCCTCTCCCGGTGTTGCAGCGACGTTCCCCTTGCCGATATGGAGAGCTATCCTGCCTGAGAGATCGACCTTTCTTGCAGGAATAACCGCCACGAACTTGGGGTTTTTGCCTATCTGTATGGGGTTGAATACCATGTCTATACCCTGGAACTCCACGATGTGGTTTTTGTCGAGCCAGGAAAGCAGGTCCTTTGTGCCGAATGCATAGGATACAAGAGATTTCCCCTTGTAGATTTCCTTGTTCCTGTTTGTGACGGCCCCGCTCTTGATAAGTTCCATCAGTGCGTCTGTTATGAATGCCGAATGGATACCCAGGTTCTTCTTTTTGGCAAGGTGCTTCGGCAGTGCCTCGTAGATAGGACCTACGGAGAAGCTGAGGCAGCTTCCGTCCTCGATTATGGACGCGACATTGGCCGCAACCTGATCGAATACTTCATCGACCGGCCATCTGGGAAAGTAGATGGGTTCAAGATCTGATTCGACCACATAATCGAAATCGGATATATGGATAAAGGTGTCCCCATATGTAAGCGGTGTTTGTTTGTTTATCTCTGCCACCTTGATCGATGCCTGATCAATGGCATGTCTGGCAATATCGACTGCCACACCCATGCTGCAGTAGCCTTCCTCGTCGGGCGGGGTTACCTGTACAAAAGCAACATCGATGGGTATCTGCCCGGATTCGATCAGTCTCGGTATCTTGGTGAACCGGCTCGGTATGAGGTCGACATGACCCTCTGTAATGGCCTCACTGGCCACCCAGCCGGAAAAAAAGGTCTTGAGCCGGTACTTCTGTGCATGAAGATCCTTTACTGTAATGGCGTCCCCAAGGCTGACGATCTGTATCAGCTCAAGGTCCCTGAGGTTTGCCTTCTTGGAAGCCATGAGATGCTTGACCAGTGTCCTGGGTTCGGCCACACCTGTACTGATGAATATGTTCATCCCCGGCTTGATATCGCTGAAAATCTCTTCAGGAGATACAACCATGTTCTGCCACTGCATAATATCGTCCCCTTTTTTTACACAGGATAATACGACTTATACAGCCATTAATAATGTTTTAAAAGATAATTGTTCGGGCAAAAACCGCATATATGGCTTATCTCGGCCTCCAGGCTTATTATCAACCGGATCGGTGTAATTATTGCTTGCATAAAGGGTGTCTTTGTCTTACCAATTCTTGTGTAAACGGTGTTTATTGTTTGCTTGCCCGGATCACCGCCGGGAAAGGGGATTCGGTTTACATGACAAATAACGCCTCGGTTTTTATACGCACGACTGTCTTCCTATTATGGAGTATTGTGACGCTGCCGATGATAACGTGTTGCTCAGGTAGTTCATCTGGGACAGAAGACAACTGGACATACATGGTATATATGGCGGCGGACAATAACATATCAGAGGCCGCCGAATGGGATATCAACGAGATGGAGCAGGTCGGATCAACGAGTTCTGTCAATATAGTGGTGCAGGTTGAATTTTCACAGACCCACTCCAAGGATATGCCTGAAAACACACTGCGCGGCCGTATAACCAAGGACAACAACCAGTTCCTGATCAGCTCAGACCTCAAAGATATCGGAAACAAAGATATGACGGACAAGAATACCCTGAAAGCGTTTATCGAGTGGGCCGCATCGACATATCCTGCTCAGCATTATGCCCTTGTATTGTGGAGCCACGGTTTAGGATGGAGGTCTCACGGTAATGTAATAGGCTTTTCCAAAGGCATGATGGAGGACGATACCTCGTCAGGCAGCGGTAATATCATGGGTCTGTCCGACCTGGCAGATGCGATAGAGACCAGTAATGTCGATCTGGACCTTATCGATTTCGATACATGCCTTTTGGGTATGTACGAGGTCGCATACGAATGCAGGGGGCTTGCTGATTATATAACCTTTTCAGAGGAGATCTATCCGGGCTTGGGCAATCCCTATGACACGATCCTCTACGCGCTTGTCGGTCAATCCGGTATGAGTGCATTAACCCTAGCAGAGACCATAACAAATAAATGCAAGGAATTCTATCAGGCATCCGACACCACGTTTACAAAGTCAGCCGTCGACATGTCCTACATAGACGAGCTTCACACGGATATCTGCTATCTGGCCGGGGCCATGATCGAGGACATCCATGAACAACGGGCAAATATCCAGTCGGCCCGTGATCAATCTGTCTATTATGATTACCCTCAACACCATGACCTGGGTGATTTTCTGGACAATCTTGATCAGTTGTCGGATGATTCCGAGATATCGGCCGGCATAACAGGCATTAAGCAGACCATGAATGCAATGGTGGTCGGTAATTCGGTACACAGCTCGATCCCTGGTGATCCTATAAATAACTCACAGGGCATAGCCATATATTTGCCCAAATCAAGCCAGGTATCACAAGACGATCTCTCCGCCTACTCGCTGCTTGAGTGTAACTCGTCCGCATCGGATACCTGGGGCGGTTTTGTCAACCTGCTTGTCAGCGGGGACACCTCGGTGCCTATAAGGAATGTAACGGGTAATTTTTCCATACGAATATCATGGGACACGGACGCGGATGTGGATCTCTACATATTCGAGCCTAGCAGCGCCATGATGGTATCTCCTTATGACGGGATCTATTCCCCGATAAACGGCGTATTCTCTCAGGACTCGGCTGTAAGCGGGTTGTCCGAAGAATATTACGAGGCATTTGAGGACGTTGAGCAGGGTGAGTATAATATATATATAGACTATTATAAGGACGGGCCCAATACCGACACAACCACAACCGTATCCTATTATCTGATGGACCCTGAATCAGGGATCAATACATACACCCTGCAGGCACAGCGATCCATGGACCTTAGCAATCCTATCCCTTACAGTCAGGAACAGGCAATAACGGAAAATACGTTAAGCAATGTCTATTCTGATTGGTGGCGGCCGAGCAATATATCAAGGTCTTATATCATATCAGACAGGTTTATAGATACGCAGGTCCCTGATCGGATAGATGCAGGCCTTTTCCTTGACAACCGGGAAAAGATGAAAAAAGGGTCTTGCACTCAAGGCCTTAAGGAGTGAAAATATCGTTACATACACAGGAGGTGAATATATGAGGCAGATTATCACGTTGCTGATCTTTTATACGGTTATTCTGATAGCCGGTTGTAATGAAAACCATCAGGATATCGGCATCGATACAGACAAGACGCAGCCCAAGACGGAATTGCGAGCAGACGCGGTTAAGACAGGACAGGCAATGCCCGTGCAGGACGATTCAGCAATAGAACAGGCGGTTAAAGGCAATGCCGCATTTGCCCTTGACCTCTATCCCGTTTTGAGATCCGACAATGCAAACCTGATATATTCACCGTACAGCCTTTCCGTAGCCCTTGCAATGACCTATGCAGGGGCAAAGGGCGATACAAAAAAGGACATGGCCCGAGTATTACATTTTTCCGAGGATCAGAAGGCGGTCTGCAGGGGCTTCTCACTGCTTGATAAAGGCATGAATCTGCAGGATGGCGGTGTCGAACTCAATACAGCCAATGCCTTATGGGCACAGAATGGATTAACATTCCTTGAAGATTATCTGGGTATTATGGAGAGATGCTACGGGGCGGGGCTCAAAAGAGCGGATTTTATTCATAGCAGCGAAGAGGCCAGGCTGGTTATAAATAGCTGGGTGGAAAACCAGACCCGGCAAAAGATCAAAGATCTTATCAAGAAAGGGATCATCAGGGGTGATACCCGGCTTGTGCTCACCAATGCCATATACTTTAAAGGCCGGTGGGAAAAACGTTTCAGGAGGGAAGACACCAGACAGGCGCCGTTTCATACAGGTGCTGCCGAGACAATAGATGTACCCATGATGTATCTCTCATCGAGTTTAAGGGTAAATAGATTTGATTCTTTCACGGCCATAGAGATGCCTTACACCGGGGGCGGCTTTTCGATGTTTATATTCCTGCCTGAGGCAAAAGACGGTCTGAAAAATCTGGAGGACCTGCTGGTTCAGGGACATGTGTCGAGCTGGGTGGATCGGCTCTGCCGGTCAGACAAGAAGGATGTGCATGTGTATCTGCCGAGATTTACCCTGACCTCCGAGTTCCGGATGGGCAGGACACTGTCTTCCATGGGCATGTCATCGGCATTCGGCGGACAAGCAGATTTTTCAGGTATGACCGGTGGCAGAGACCTCTGCATAAGCGAGGTTGTCCATAAGGCATTTATCGATGTGAATGAAGAAGGTACAGAGGCCGCGGCGGCAACCGCGGTGGTTATGAGGAAGTCTGTTTCACGTGCAGTGGAATTCAGGGCGGATCATCCGTTCGTATACCTGATCAGGGACAATACAAATGGGTGCATTCTGTTCATCGGAAGGGTTGTAACCCCGGCAGGGTAACCTTGTGAAGCCGGCCCGCGGACAGGCGAGGCGCTATCTCTTTACGACGATCACTGTCCTGCGGGCATTTCTGGTAACCCGTTCCGAGACCGAGCCCATGATCATGTCCCTGACATTGCTCGATCCGTGAGATCCTATTACGATTACCGAGGAGTCTTCTTCCCTGGCGATATCGAGGATCTTTTTGACAGGTACACCGGTCTCTATCCTGACACGAACCCTGAAACCGATCTTTTCCAGGTGTTTTTTCAAAAAGATGCTGTTTTCTTCTGCCCGTTTTCGGAGGTCGCCTTCTGCAGATCTGTAATTGAAGGGATCCCAATCCATGATTTCCAGGCTCCTGGTGTCTATTATGTGTAGGATGACGACCTCTTTAGCACCGGCATATCTCAGGCGGTCGATATATTTCAGGGCCTTCTGGGCCACGCTGGAAAAATCCGTAGGGTAGAGGATGCGTTCAAACATTACAGGTCCCTGTGGCTACTATGATTGATCCCCTGATCTCAGTCCGATACCGGCTGCAATCTTCGGGTCGATCAGGGGGTTTATAAGGATAAACTCACGTTCGGTAATGCTGAGTTTTTCAGATATGGGTTCGCCTTTGTTAATGGGCTTTGTCTTGCTCAACCTCTATCATCTCCTCGGGTATTGCTATTATATTTATAACATTAAGGTCCTGGTTCGCAAAGTCAATCTGATGGTCAATCATATGTTTAACCAACTATAAATACAGGAAAGGTTTGAGCGAAAAAGATATCGGCAGTCTTTTTTCGATGAAGGGTAAAAGATTGCTTACATTTGTAGGAAAAAGATTGCCATTATACCCATGGCGGCCTTGTCTTAAAAGGTAATATCTTGAAATGATATGGCAATAAAAATGGCACAGCGATTGCTGTAATAATAGTCATATATCTATTAGGAGATTGATTATGGAAAAAATATTCTACAAGACGTTAGTTGTTCTTTTTATAAGCGTAATGATCGCCACACCAGCATTCGCTGCCTTGGTAACACCTTCATATTCATATGACCCCGGGACCATGATCCTAATAGGTGCGGGTCTGATAGGGTTCGTTAGTTTCAAGAAAAAGATGGATAGGAGATCAGGCAGGCTATAATAGATCAAGAATATATTACATAAAAATACAGCCAAGAGGCCCCACGCATCCTGGCTGCTATGAAGAGAGTATTATGAATCTTAATAACTTTATCGGCGTGGTTACGATTGACTTTAGAAAAGATCTGAGCCGATTATGATTTTAGATAACATCAAGGCCTGTATAGAGGCCTTCAAGGAGGCCGTCTCTGTCCATCTGGAGTGCGTGAGGCAGGCTCTCGAGGATGTCCTGTGCCGTTATCCCGTCTGCGCCTTTGTCTATAGCAGCAATGTCCCCTGATGCACCGTGGATGTACACCGCCTTTCTTAACGCATCTCCCGGATCAAGGCCTAGGCAGTTCATGGCCGCTATAGTGCCAGTGAGGACATCGCCTGAGCCTGCAGTAGCCATGCCCGGATTGCCGCTGATATTGATAAAGACCCTTTCGTCGGGATACCCGATCAATGAGTGTGCACCCTTTAAGACGATAATCGCCTGCAGGTCCTTTGCGGTCTGCTGAAGTATCTTTATCCTGTCGGCATTAATCTCCCATGAAGGTATACCCGTTATCCTCTCCATCTCCCCGGTGTGAGGGGTCAGGATTGTAGGGGCCTTTCTTTTTCTTATAATGTCAAGGTCTTGGCATATGGCGGTTATGCCGTCACCGTCTATTACAACAGGGCATGTGATCGCATTTGACAGGTCCCTCACAAGCTGCGATGTCTCTGTGTCCAGTGACAGTCCCGGCCCGATTACAACGATATCCATCTTTTCCGACAGGTCTATGAGGTCTTTCTTGTTCTCAAAAGAGATGCTGCCGTTTTGAGTTTCTTTTTGAGGGATCATGACGATTTCACTGCCCTTGTTTGCTATGAAGGGGGTTATGGATGCCGGAGCGGCAAGGCGGGAATACCCTCCTCCTGCCTTGAGAAAGGACATGGCCGCGAGGTATGGGGCACCGTAGTAGCCGGATGCGCCTGCTATAAACAGGGCCTTTCCAAAATCACCTTTATGGCCGTAAGCAATACGGGGGGCAAGCTTTGGCGGATCGTTCACCTCTATCAGAAGGTCATTCCTGTCCTGCAGTTTTGGTGGAAATGAGATGTGCGTGGTGTACAGCTTGCCGCATAGCCCGAACCCTGGGTAGAGCATATTGCCGATCTTCGGAAGACCGAAGGTGACGGTGTAATCAGCTTCAACTGCACAGCCCATGACCGACCCGGTATTGCCGTTTATGCCTGAAGGTATGTCAAGACAGACGACTGTCTTAGGGCCTTTGTTGATAAGTTCTATAACCTCCTTGTACAGTCCTTCGATGTTGCGGGAAAGGCCTGTGCCGAAGATTGCATCCACAATGACATCAGAGGCGGTTATGATGTCCTTTACTGTTTTTGTCGAGTTTAAGTCTTTGATATCTATTGCCATGCTGGAGATGATATCAAGGTTTGCTCTGGCAGCCCCCTTGAATGTGGATCTGTCTCCGAGTATGCATACTGTGACATTGGATCCGGCTGAATGGAGCTTGCGTGCAACCACAAAACCGTCTCCTCCGTTGTTGCCTGTGCCGCAGAATACAGCAAAGGCATTATTTTTGATGCCTACCTCATTTGCGATCACGCTAAATGCTGCAATGCCTGCATTTTCCATGAGGATGGTTTCCGGTATGCCGTAGGCGTCTGTAGCGGTCCTGTCCATATCCCTCATCTGCTTAACTGTCGAGATCTTCATCTGCTCTCCTTCTGTCGTATCTGCTGCAGGTATTATTGTCTACTAAGGTTCGGATATTTCCACGTTGACGCCGAGACGCTGCAGGTCATCGAGCATCCTTTTTGGATCGACTGCTGTTGCCTGCAGGTACAGACCGGGTTTATTCAATGTGCCGTCAAGGTGCTGCATCAGAGAAGCAACCACTGCCGATGCTGTAAGAAAATAACCGTCTTCGTGAGAAATTTTTATGCGCAGGTTTGTTTGCCTGTCATCCTTCCTGCCGTTTGAATCAAGTAAAAGGACAGTACCGAAAGGTCCTCTGCTGAATGTCTTCAATCCCCATTCCATTAATCTGGCTGAAGGGATGGCGGCTGTCTTGGGCATGGCCTTAAGAAGAACGAATATGACCGGCATAGTGATATAATCCACGAACCAGTTGAATCCGCTCACAAAAAAACCTGTTTCCCGCAAGGACGGGATATTGTCCGGTATCTCCCGGATCTCCTCAAGTAGCATGGGCATGCAGTATATCTTGCCGAATGGTTCTCCAAAATGGAATCTTTTGTAATCCCTAAGCTTTGTATGGGTCCAGGCCCCACCTGCAAAGCATATGGGCTCAAGATTCATGAGCTCACGGGTGAATTCGTTGAGGGTCGTGTCTGACAGTGAGATCCTTTTCCAGTCGATCTTGATTACACTGCCCACGTTGGCGTTTTCTATACGGTTAAATATGGACGAGGCATATCTGATCAGGACGGAAGGCAGACCCGGATGAAACCCCCCGTCAGTAATAAAGACAGACCCTTTGGATTTTATCTGGTCCTGGATGGATCGGAGGAAACGTATCTTGTCGGATGAATATTGCAGGTCCATATAGTCGGTTCCATTAATCAGGCATGCCTGAGCGATATTTTTGGTATATTCAACCGTGCTTGAGGCAACGACAACAGTGTCAATATCCCTGAATGCATTGTTTAGACTCTTTGGTTTTTGGGCATCGGCATAGCGTGCGCTCAGGTGGTCTTTGCCTATCCTGACTCCCAGGCGATAAGCTGCATTCTGGGCCTTGTGTATGTCCCTTCCTGCCAGGATTACACGGGTATTGGTGTGCCGTAAAAGCAGTTCGGCGATCAGGATGCCTGTATTTCCGTATCCGCCCAGTATGAGGATTGTCCTTGCAGAACCTTTATCTGTCGTCATGATAAGTACCCCTAAATGTCCTTTCTGTGGTTATTCGCCTTTACGATCACCAGGTCGGGTTTTTCCCCCGGTTTGGGCACAAAAGCGAGTATGGTTGAGCTTTCCGAGTCTGTTATAAGGAGAAATCCTTTATCGTCAAGTCTGGCAAGTCCTTCCCATTTGTGGGTGGTATTGTCTTTTGCCGGTTCAAGTATTATGGGAGGAGTAGATGTCCAGGATATACCTATGGTATTGAACTGGAATTCAACAATGCGTTCAACAGTGCTCTCACAGGAAACGGCCTTGCCGTATTTTAAAGAGAGAATATCAGTGCCGGGTTTTAGTGTGTTTTCCCGAGTAGGATCATAGGTGTTTATTGCCCAGAACCTCTCATAGGTATCAGGTTCGCATACATCGGTGATACGGTATTCAACAGGGGGATAACCGATCGTCCTGATAAGGGTAGCGGATGTATCGAAAATATGGGCAGACGGCTCTTTGTTGACGTGATCCCCGTTTGCCTCATTGATAACAACCACCTCGTTGTCGACTACGAACAGGGATGTGTAAGATATGCCCGGTATTGTTGTCTGAGGCGGGATTTTTCTTATGGTTGACGGTTTAAGGCGTATACTGTTAAGGCCTGCTCCTGTCTCGCCGGAGACGATATATGAGTTCGTTGTGTCGCCTGATCTTGCCTTGATGGTCATATATACATGTTTGCCGTGAAAGGCTATCGCCTCGTATCCCTCAAAACCATCGATTCCTTCTTCTGTCCCGTCATCAACAAGGTCTGCGGTCATGACCTGGATAGGTTCAGGGGATACGTCTGCAATGGATTTAAGGATATCCACTTTTTGTATAGTAAAGACCTTTGGCGATGAATGCGTTCCGGGATATCGAGGAAGCATGATAAGGGTCTCATTATACCAGGCAAGGCCCGATATGCCCTTCAAGGGCAGATTGCCTTCTATGAAAACAGGGATTTGAACTGTAGTCTCTTTGCCGGATATCTTAGGGGTTTTGGTCGAGGTGGAACGGGTAGATATGGAAACATGGCAAGAGAAGCATAGCAGAAAGACGGCAATAGACGCCGGTAAAATAACAAAATACACAGTCCTTCTGGACATACCCCTCCCTCCTATATTGCTCACAATGCAGGATAAACGATTTTAATGTAAATTTCAAATAATTATCCCTGAGATATGCCATCGATCAAGGCCATGTCATTATGCAGGATAATAATATAATAATGGCCTTTATTGTAAGGCTTGCCACGCAAAACGATGATATGCCGCTGTATTAAGAAAACAATTTTGTTGAAACACTCAAGATTTTGTCCTGGTATTGCCGAAGTATTTTCATGAATTATATATAGTAGATGATAGATGGGAAGGATTGAAGGCGAAAGGTTTTTTATCAATAAAAGGGGGAATGCATGAAACAAAAGATAGCGATATTGACCGGCGGAGGAGATTGCCCTGGTTTGAACGGGGCGATAAAATGGGTTACCAAAACAGCTCTTGACCCGATTCTTGCAGAAAACCGTTCGGTGCAATTCGAGGTTCTCGGGATACAGGAGGGCTGGAAAGGCCTTGTAGAGGTCGATCCCGATGATCCTGAAAGCGTTTTGTATCATACGAAGCACCTCGATGAAGAGGTAGTTCGGACATGGGACCGTTACGGTGGTACGAATCTGGGCACGTCCAGGACAAACCCCTTCAACCCGAAAAACGATCGGTCCGAGAAGGTCATAGAGAACATCAAAAAATTGGGTATCGATGTAATCGTTGCCATCGGCGGCGAAGATACACTCGGTGTGGCATATAAGCTGCACAGGCTCGGAATCAAGACTGTCGGGATACCGAAGACCATAGACGGAGACCTTGTGGGTACTGAATATTCACTGGGCTTTGATTCCGCGGTTAATATCATTATGGAGGAGATAGACCGCTTGCGCACCACTGCAGGCTCCCACAACAGGATATTCGTGGTCGAGACAATGGGAAGACACGCAGGATGGCTCGCACTGCAAGGTGGTGAATGCAGCGGCGCATATATCATACTCTTGCCCGAATACCAGTTCGATATGGAGAAAATATGCGATCTGCTCAAGGAAAGAAAGGGCAGGGAGATCCAGTACAGCATCATTGTCGTATCGGAAGGGGCAAAGCTTGGAGGTGTAAAGGAATTCTTCAAGGACAGCAAGGTGGATGATTTCGGGCACAAGTCTCTGGGCGGAATAGCGTCTTTTATCGCCGACGAGATCATGAACAAAACAGGTTTCGAGGCAAGGTATGTTGTGCTGAGTCACCTTCAGCGGGGAGGTTCTCCCTCTGCAAGAGACCGTCTTATGGCACGCTGGTTCGGGATCGCATCGGTTGATATGATCCTGAATGAAGACTTCGGAAGGATGGTAAGTTATTCGCAGGGAGAGATAACATCCGTGCCCATGAAAGAGGTTGTCGAGAGATTGAGGCTTGTAGATATAGAAAAGTATTATGATAAGCAGAGGTATAATGGGAAAAGGACGATCCTGTGAAGATTCGGTCATACGTTTCGGCGTATCTCTGGAAAGATCCCTGCTGAGCAAACTGGACAGGCTTGTAAAAAAACACGGATTCCCGAACAGGAGTCAGGCAATTCGGTTTCTGATCAGGGATACGCTGATCGACGAGGCCATTGTAATAAAAGGCAGGGCATCGATGCTGATCTCTCTGGCCGACAGGCTTATTGCTCTCAAGGGCATGAAGCACGGGAAACTGGTCATCTCCGGGACAGATGAATAATATATCCCTTTAGAGACGCAAGGAACCGCCCGGCATCAGTTCGACGGTCTTGTCATTGAAGAGTATCCAGATTCTGCTCTGGGTGGGATTGGATACCCTTTTATTGTCCGGAGAATTATCAAGCCTTCTGAATGCCTTCATGTAATCGTATATCTCGATCCCGGTTGCATACCATATAGCAGGGTCGTTGCCGACAAGCCTGCCGAATTCATCCATAATGACCCAGTTGTCTTCATTATGAAATTCATAACTATGGCCCCAGATATAAAAGAGGCAAGGTTCATAGCTGTCGAGGGCCTTGAATGAATGTGCCATGTCGACAAGATTGCAACTGTGGTGGCAGGTCGGATCCCAGCACATGAAATCTGTTGGCAGGTCAAAGCGCACAGTCGACCTGTCTGACCTGGCATAGGCAATGTCGATCTCGGTTAGTGTCTGAAGGACAATGTCGTTATATGCCCCGAACGGGTAGGAAAACCCGCGGACTCTATATCCGGCCAGGTCGCTCAAACTCTCGATATCCCCGGAAACCTCTTCGATAATCATGTCCCTGGACAGGTCGCAGAGGTTGGGGTGGTTGATGGTGTGCGCTGCGATCTCATGAGATGAAAACAGGCTGCTCAACTCTGAAGGATCCAGAAAACCGTCAGTGCCTAAACGTGAAGAGTTCAGATGGAACGAGGCACGTAAACCGTATCGGTTGATGACCGAGACCAATCTGCGGTCATGAACAGTGCCGTCGTCATAGCTCAGAGTGAGCGCCTTGTTCCTGCCGCCTGGAAAAAGAGGGCGTATGGCCGTATTCAGACATCCTCCTTAAGGTCTTGTTTTATAAGAGATAGTTCCTCGCTGGTCTTTCTCAGTCGGTGGGCAAGTTCTTCCGAGATCAGGCGATAATAGACTGCCTCGAATTGGGGCTTGTCATGATAAGATAGCCTGTCGAGGAAGGAACCGTCTATGGCAAGGCAGCTGGTGTCCATGGTGGCAATGACCGAGGCGGATCTTTGCTTGCCGTCGATCACGGCCAGTTCACCGAACGTGCCTCCGCGGAAATCCAGCCTGGCGATTTCCCTGCTGTTCTTCATAATCTGCACCTCTCCGGACAGGATTATGTAGAACCAGCTGTCGAATTCGCCCTCCTTTGCTATGACCTCTCCCATGTCATACTTTCTGATTTTGCTGAGGTTGAGAATGTTCAAGAGGTATTTTTCTTCGTATGACTGAAGAAACGGTATCTTTTTGATGATATCGATCAGATCACGCCTGCCTTTCAGGTATGCCGATTCTTCCATTCGATAATGTCCTCACTTTGCTATTATGTTTTATAACAAGACATTGCCTGTATAGGCTGTCTTTAGGGGTGCAGTGTATCATTTAAAAAAAGATCTATCATTGATAAAGATTATCATACATGTCTTTCCCCAGTCAACTTTGCGTCCTCGTTATCGAATAATATTACGAACGAAAATATAAAGAAAAAGGCGAACTGAGCAGATCGTATTATTATGGACATCGGTTTATTTGCCGATATAAAGTTGTATTAATTGATGAAAGGATAATTATATGAATCTGCAAGGCTTTGTCCATACAATGATTGTCTCCGGATTGTTTATACTCTCATGTGTTTTGTTCCCGATTGCCTGTGCGCAATCAGCAGGCTGTATAGAGGGAGACTGTGTAGACGGCTACGGCACATACATATTTCCAGATGGTTCGAAATATGTAGGCCAGTTCAAAGATGGTATCCAGAACGGTCCGGGCAAGAGCTTCTACTCGGACGGGAGAACCTTTGAAGGTATGTATGAAAACGGGAAGAAAAACGGGTTCGGTAAATTTAAGAACCCGGGCGGACCATCATACGAGGGTGCATTCAAGGATGATAAACTTCACGGAAAGGGCACTTATACCTATGCTGACGGCACGATCTATAAGGGAGATTATCTCGACGATAAGTGGGACGGTTATGGAGAGGTGTTTTTCCCGGACGGGAGAAGATACGTAGGCCAGGTCAAGAATGGGGAACTTGCCGGCAAGGGTAAATTCACCTGGACAGACGGAAGGGTGTATGAAGGTGATTATGTCGCTGATAAGATGCACGGAAAGGGGGTATTCACATTTCCGACCGGTGAGAAATATGAGGGGGATTTAAGGGATAATCATTTTGAAGGCAAAGGCACATATATATACTCTGACGGGACGGTCTATGAGGGTGATTTCAAGGCAGGTTTGCCCGATGGTATCGGTTCTATGGCATATCCGGACGGTCGCATGGATCAAGGACGATATTCAAAAGGAAAACTCATCAGCGGGGAGGCGCAGTAACAGGATCAAGGAAAGGGCAGGGGCCTATCTGGATGATCAGGGCAGCCCTGTAAAGAACCTCTCCCATCGCGGCTGGTAACAGTTGTTTATGTCCAGGGATGCTACAACCGCTGTTGCCTTGCCGATTATGAGACTGCGTTCCACAAACCCGAAATATCGTGAGTCCGCACTGTTGTCGCGATTGTCTCCCATCATGAAAAACTGTCCCTCCGGCACCCTTATCGCATCGAAAGACCTTGGCGAAGGCTGGAACGGGCTTATCATAACGGGATGACGCCTGCCTGTGAGATCCTCCATGAAGACATGTCTTAGGGGGTCTTGTTCGGCCGGTCCGCTGTCGGGGATCGATTCGTACTTTACGGCACTGCCGTTGATATAGAGTTGGTTGTCTTTCATGAATATGGTGTCTCCCGGCAGCCCTACAACCCTTTTGACAAGGCGTATGCCGTCTGCAGGAGAATAGAATGCCACAATATCACCTCTTCGGGGTGCGTCCCAGGTTGCTATATGACGCATGGTATACGGGAGCTTGAGGTCATAGGCTAGTTTGTTTACAAAGATCCTGTCACCCTCTACGATGGTAGGCTTCATAGATGCCGTGGGCACGATATACCAGTCAGCGATTGCCGATTTGACCGAGGTTGCCAGTAACAGTGCTATCAGGAAGCTGCCGACCCATCCCTTTATGAAGACGGAAAACCTTTCTTTCCATTTCTCTCTTTCGGTATTATCCATGTTTAAATCCATACCATGTAACACCTTTTATGTATAGCCATCGTTCGTCAGCCTTTAGAGGCTATGATTTGGGCGATGCCTTTATGGACATCCATGTTGTATCCGGGATTCATGCGTTTTATATTCCCGCAGAAACTTCCTTCAGTGCAGTATCCGAGATTGCACTTCGGTTCAAAGAGAAATGCAAGCTCAGGGATCTGTTCCTTCATCAGGCCGGCCTTGATCTCGGATGTCATCCTCCTCTCGGGTTCGCATTCGGTGCAAAGCCGTAACGGCAGTTCAAGGCTTACAGCATTGATGAGGTCATAACTTTCGAGTGTCCTTACTCGGATGTTCCTCGGTATGATATAAAGCGCATCCCTTTCGGGCACGCCGCATTGTCTCAGTTTTCCGTAAAACATGATCTGTCTGGCCGTATGATAGATATATTCGCTGAGCATGTCTTTGTCGGATGCGATCTTATCGCTTATAACGAAGGCCGTTGCTGCTGTTGATGCAATGGTATCGGTATCAGCCCTGTTCTCGATCACCTCCCATATGGATTCTATAATCCGGTATGCCCTGTCCGCAGCCGTATAGATGGATTCGACCTGCTGGTTAAGGGTGGCGTGCCTTTTCTGTTCGCTCCATACCCTCCAGGACAGTGAGCTGATGGTCTGTATCTGTACTGCCTCGTTATATCTCCTGCAGAAATCGGAAAGGGCCTTCCTGTTCCTGGTCGCGATCTGATAGAGGTGCGCCGCATCTCTGTATTCTCGCTGCTCGCAGAACATATCTTCAAGATCCCTGAGTTCTTTAAGGGCACTGTTCGGAAGGTCGTTTTTTACGCCTACGATCCTGGGGGTAGTCGGGTTGCCGAGCTCTTCATGTTTTAGGGTGGCATAATTGGGGCTTGGGTCTTTAAAGATTGTGTAGTGCAGGTATGTCTCTCTCTGAACCGCCTTTCTTAGGCGATAGATCTGTCCCAGGCCGATGTCGTCGACAATGGACTTTATCGTATCGATAAAGATGGAGAATTCTTCGGGCAGATAAGCGGTACCCTGGGCGATTTCGTCCTCAAGGCCCACAGAGAGGTTTACTATGGAGCTCAGAGGTACGACATAGAAGAGGTCGGCAGGATCGTTATACGGTTTGAGCTTGTTGAACGCCTGTATCGCGTCGATCTTTTTAGGATACCTTTTCTTTATATCATCAAATGCCGCAAACAGGTCTTCAGAGATCTGGATATATTCATCCAATAATCCTTTATTGCCGCTGATCGATCTGGGGACTACAAGTTCCGTGGAGCTGGTCTGTCTCCTCCTGCCGCTTGTAACCAGGGACCTGGAATAGACCATGCCTGTAAATGCAGAGTCTATCATCTTTGTGCCGTTGATCCCGAGTGCCAGGACAGGGAGACCGTCAAGCGAATGTCCCCTTCCTATGCCGGAGAGGTTCTTTTTCAAGATGACATCCCTGATGCCCTTGCCCTGGGATTTTATACCGAGGAGTTCTTCTTCAAGCCCTGCCTGGTAGTCAACCGATCTGGATACCGCGACCTGGATAAGGGCCACGACCTCGTCAGGACCGAGGTAGTTTCTTCCCAGTTCGTTAATAATGGATTCGTCATTTATCGGGATACTCGGGAGAAAGGACAAAACCTTTACCTTGAGGTCCTCTGGTTCTATGTAGGATTTATCTTTATAGTTTAGCGGCAAAGGGCTTCTCCTTTTTATATTATCCTTCTGCATTCGAGATAAAATCGTTTTTCATCCGGCAAGCCCATGGAGAATGTCTTGCGGGGCAGGGCGCCGTCGAGGATGATTGTCTTGAAAAGGTCCTGTTTCGATATCGCCGGCAGATAGAACCCGAGGTTGTCCTCTTGTGAGCAAAGCTCTGTGACGACATCTTCACCATGTATATAGTCTATCTTTGATGTGGTGCACCTGTCCATATAATCGTCGAGGAAGGATTGTAAACTTGCAACCTCAAGATAGTATTTGGGACTCTTGATAGTGATAAGCCCTTTGCTCTCTTTTGACACAAACGGTATCAGGTGTCTGTCAGGGTCTGATCCCTGGTTGGGATTTGTTAGGTCGATCGGTTTTGATGTATCGTATGAAAAATGTGAACCCTGGCCCTCGAAGAACGATTTCATGTTCATGAGGAGTTGATCTGTCTTAACATTGAACACAACCCTGTGTATGGGTTCGAAATCCAGGCCCTCATCATGCACATTTACGATCTCGACAAGGGAGTACCTCGCGGGATGGTTCATAATCGTCTGCTTGTCGGAGACGCTTTTTTTGATCCGTTCCCATATGGTCTTTGCCGTTGCCAGGGAGTGGTTGCCGTCACCCATCGCATAGAGAAGGATGTTTTCGGCAGTGATATTGTATTTTTTTTCGTATATCTCCGGATCGGCAAGCCTGGACAGGTTGGATGCGATCTCGTTTATAGTTGCCTCATCGTCGATCATATAGCCCGTAACATGGCCGCTGCCCATCATGAGCTCGGTGTCGTAGACCTTTTTCAGATCTTTTTCGAACAGCGGTTCTATAACACTCTTTTCAGGATCATCGATAAGCACCATGATGTGCGGGACCTCTACAGGGGCGTTTTCGCGTATCTTTATCCTGGGGGGGAGTCTGTCTATAACAGTGCCTTCCGTTGCCCTGATAAGGGACTTTGATCCATCGCTGAAATCGTAGTGCTCCAGGTCCAGGGCAACAACCAGCCCCTTTCTGGAAGGAACAAGGGATGTCTTGCGATCAACAAGGATAAATCCCGGTTTTTGCCCTGCTATGATCCCTTCATCAAGGTAGCGTTTCATGGAGCGGTTAATGCGTTCTATCCTGTCATCGTGGTCAGGGCCGTTAAGGTAGACCTCTGGAAATACGAGATTCAGCGTGGAAGGATTTCCAGAGGTGAAATCTCGGATAGACTCCCATTTCTCAGGCTCGGATGTGTACTGGTCACATGCCACCACTGACCATTTCTCAAGATCAACGTCTTTTGCCGGGATAAGGATTTCCGGTACATGGAGTGCGATATCTTTAAAGTTCATGGCGTGCCCTCAGTCCGATGCACCCGGATCGACCTTGTTATAACCGTCGGCCAGGCTGGTGTTTACATGTATAACACCGTTGTTCATATCCTTGAGGGGATAATCGTCCGTAATAACGGGCAGGTCATCTGCATCCGTCTGTGATTTCAATACAGTACCGGCGGGTAAATACCTGCCGGCGGGCACGCTAACACCCATTATGATACAGCCGGGCTCTATGACGCAGTTATTGCCTACGCGGGCCCTGAATACAAGGACCTTCATGCCGACAAAGGTGTCGTCGCCCACGTATGCAGGCCCGTGTATCTGTACCTGATGTGCAAGGGAGACCCTATTGCCCACATACACAGAGTATTTTTTTCCGTCGTTTTCGACAAGGTTTGCCTCGATGGGATGACCGTTATGCTCTGTTTCCAGCGCGTGTAGTATTACACCGTCCTGGACATTCGATTCATCGCCTACAAATATGGGCTGACCTTCGTCGCCCCTTATCGATGCAAACGGGGATACAAGGACCCTCTTTCCGATAAAGACATGTCCGATAACAGCAGATAGCGGGTGTATGTATGTGCTCGGGTCTATCTCGGGCATGTATTCTTTTTGGCAGAAATCGGTAATGACATTCTTGTGTATCATAGTGATGCTCCTTTAATAATAGATGCAGACTATTCTTTAACAAGAGACTCACTATGGTTGTCAATGGCAATTATGTAGGGGGTTAGACTGAAGACTGCAAGGTGAAAGGAGAAAGACTGTCTCACGCAAAGGCGCAAAGTCGCAAAGGAAAATCAGTGCAACCCGTGCCGAATATTTTCTGTTTTAAATCTTTACCTTCAGTCTTCGGCCCTCAGCCTAAATTATCACGGTTACAGCACCGCAAAGAAAAATATAGGACACATATGTATATATGCTTATTAAATGTATACAATGCCCCTCATGAACATCACAGCATGGCCTGATATGATTACCCGATCCGTAAAGTTGGTGCAGAAGAGCTCTCCCCCCCTATCCGAGATCTGGCGGGCATGGAGTTCTTTCTTTTCGTACCTTTTTGACCAGTAGGGTATGAGTGCACTGTGTGCCGAACCGGTAACCGGGTCTTCGTCAATGCCGAGACGTGGGAAGAAGCAGCGGGATACGAAATCAGCCTCGTCTCCCGGGGCTGTGGCAATGACCCCGCGTTTGTCGATCTGTTTAAGGTTGTACATGAGCGGTGATAGCTCCCTTATCTGTTTCTCATTTTCATAGACGACAAAATAGTCTTGCGAACTTAAGACCTCGGCGGGCTTTATATTGAGGGCTTTGACCAGGTTGTCCGGTGCTGCACATGGGCAAGGGGGCTGTGAAGGAAAGTTCATGGAGAGCATGCCATCTCCCTTTTCAACACTCAAAGGTCCGCTCCTCGACTGGAATTCGATATTGATTGAAGAGGGGGCTATATAGTTGAAATAGACAAAGGCGGATGCTAATGTTGCATGACCGCAAAGATCTACCTCGATCTCAGGGGTAAACCACCTGATGTAATAGTCTGAGGCCTGTCTGACAAAAAATGCTGTCTCGGAAAGGTTGTTCTCCTTTGCAATCGACTGCATCATCGAATCCTCAAGCCAATACTCAAGAGGGCAGACAGCTGCAGGATTACCCGAAAAGACCTTGTTCGTGAATGCATCTACCTTATATATTGGGATTTCCATCAATAATACCTCCTATGCCTTGTCCAAGGATATAATGCCATCAAAAATATGCTGATTCGTAAAGGGTGATATCCGGTTGCTCTATATTTCCTTATATCAGCAGGAGGGCATTGTTAGTAGTAAAATATGGAGAAAAAGGAATAAATGTACATATATTTATGAGAAAAACATTGCATTTTTTGGGTTGAAGATTATTTAAGATTATGTAATCTAATAAAAATAAAGAACAATTGCTATGGCATGTGCTTTGCTATATATTTATGCAGATGGTCATTTTATTCAGTGAATAGATGAGTGACGGATACTGCAGGACAATGGAGAATGATATGGGCCGGTTATATGGTTATTTAAATGGCGAAGATACACACAACAGGCAATACGATAGTTGCAATGCCGGAGATTACATAGCGGAAAAGGAAAGGTTTCTTGCAAGATACCCGTATCTTAAGTCGTTTCAGGATGAGATCGATCACCTGTTGAGTACCACTATTGACCCTGTAACAAGGCTTGAAATCCTCTGTATTCTCATAACCGCAAAACTTTCAGATATGAGAGATGTATTCAAAGAGGTTATGCTGTTGGTAGATAAGGTTAAATCTGTCCAGGGTATAGAGTAGGATAGTCGTTTACAGCTGCCTGTAATACTTGCAGGGTTTATAGCCAATGTATGACGGTTTCTGCTGCTGTCATAGAGGATAATCTTTCTGCTCCACCTCTATTGTCTCGATGATGGAATTATTTTCAGTACCTCCTGAAAGGCGGTATGGCGTTTCTTTATAGGTCAGTTCAAAGACTCTGATATCGGTTGCTGATATGCGTACGACAGGTCTTTTGTCCTGTTTTATCATATCGAGGACCTTGCCAACGGTCTTTTTCGCCTTTGAATCTCGTGCAATGACATTCAAGGTGAGTACGCCCCTGCGGAATTCACGGTTTCCTTTGTTTTCTCTGTCTAGGAAATTGCCGTGTTCGGTCTTGAGTCTTTCGGCCTCGGCAAGTTTTATAAGGACGAGCTTTCCGTCAAGGTAATTCATGCATTCAGGAAAGGTCATGGCGTCTCCTCCGACAACAAGAAAGGTGCCCTCACTGATACCTTTTTTAGAGGCCTTGAGTTTGTGCTCTACTGTGCTTATGGTTATTATATCCCCGTCCTGTGTTATGGTCGGGCCCTGCGAACAGGATAAGAACGATAAAGAAAGGGCCATGATAAAAAGGATCAAACACATCTTGCTGCATTTCATATTGTTTCCTCCTCAAGGACATATCGTTTACAGAACGGATAAATACCATAGTTTTAAAAGCATGCAAGTAAAATTTACCATCTTGGTGATGTGGATAACCTGTCGATATTTATAGTATAAAAACAATGCCTTGACATGAAGTGCCTGGTGTGTGAAGGTTGTATACATACCAGGCAAGTTCAGTAAATTGTGTCAAAAAAATAATTCAATGGGCATCAGCTTGTTTGTTGTAGTTTGAAAGGAGACCAATGTAATGCCATATAAAGCTTATCAGGGTGGAAAGGATACTACCTTCCGGAAACCTGAAAAAGCCGATGGACACTCGATATATCAACTTATAGACGAATGCAGGCCCCTCGATCTGAATTCGCAGTACTGTTATCTTTTGCTATGCACTCACTTCAGGGATACCTGTATCATCGCTGAAAATGATGAGTCTATCGTCGGGTTCATCTCGGGGTACATACACCCCGGGCAGAAAGACACGATATTTATATGGCAGGTGGCGGTCAGCCCATCTGTGCGCTCCCGTTCGATAGGATCTAAGATGCTGGACAATCTTGTAATGAGGGAAGGACTAAAAGGTATATCGAAGATGGAGACGACAATAGGCCCTACGAATGAAGAGTCAAAACGTCTGTTCCTCTCGTTTGCCCGAAGGATGAACGCTCCTTGTAATGAATCCGTTTTCTTTCCTCAAAGCCTCTTTGGAGAAAAGATCCATGAGGAAGAGGTCCTCTTCAGTATAGGGCCTTTTTCCAGATACTGACAATCTTAACAAATCCAAGGAATAAGGCATCTTTATTTTTGTAACACCTAAGCGAGAAAGGAGATATAATGAGAATATTTGAGCAGTTAGAATCACAGGTAAGGAGTTATGTGAGACATTTTCCGACTATATTCAGCAGTGCAAAGGGGTCATACCTCTATGACGAGCAGGGCAAGAAATACATAGATTTTTTTGCAGGGGCAGGGACCCTGAACTATGGCCACAACAATCCGAAGGTAAATGAGGCACTCATAGAACATATACAGAACGACGGTATAGTCCACGGCCTTGACAAGGCAACCACGGCAAAGAAGAAATTTCTCGAGACGTTTTACAGTACGATATTTGAACCGAGATACATGGAATACAAGATCCAGTTCGCAGGCCCCACAGGGACAAATGCCGTAGAAACAGCGTTAAAGCTTGCAAGGATGGTAAAGGGGAGGTCTAACGTCATATGTTTCACCAATGCCTTCCACGGGCTTACCATGGGATCTATGGCTGTTACGGGTAATGCGTTCTACCGTGACGAGGCCTTTATCAACCGTTCAAACGTCACCTTTATGCCGTATGACGGATACTTCGGTCCGGACGTAGACACGTCTTCATACGTCAGGAAGTTTTTAGAGGACTCCAGTAGCGGGGTCGATCTGCCGGCTGCCATTATCCTTGAGACGATCCAGGCCGAAGGCGGGGTGAATGTCGCGAGTGATTCATGGCTCAAAGAGATAGAAAATATCTGCAGGGACTTTGACATACTTCTTATAATCGATGATATCCAGGTGGGTAACGGCAGGACAGGAACCTTTTTCAGCTTTGAATCTGCAGGTATAAACCCTGATATCATAACCCTTTCCAAATCAATAGGAGGCGGTCTGCCGCTTTCATTAGTACTGATAAAGCCCGAACTGGACCAGTGGAGACCAGGGGAGCATACCGGGACATTCAGGGGGAATAATCTTGCTTTTGTTGCGTCGACTCAGCTTCTTCAGTACTGGGAAAACGACAATCTGACAGAGGCGGTCTATTACAAGGAAAAGATCCTTAAGGAAGGCCTAACAGAGATTGTAGAGAAATATCCGTCGATTGATGGGGAAGTGCGTGGAAGGGGCCTTATATACGGTTTGAACATACCTTATAGGGGGTTCTGCCGGGATGTTTCGACCGAGGCCTTCAATCGCGGGGTTATAATAGAACTGGCCGGCGCCAAGGACGATGTCCTGAAATTCCTTCCACCGCTTGTTATAGAGGAAGAACTGCTGAAAGAGGGTCTTGGCATTATGGAAGAATCAATCTCGGCGGTCCTGCGGGAGCGGGAGGCCCTTCTGAAGGGGGGAGATGTAGCATGCTCGTAAGAATGCTCAGCGATATCCTGGATACAGACCGGGAGGTTTATGCTCAAAACAACAACTGGGTAAGCAGGAGACTGCTTGCCCGGGCAGACAATATGGGTTTTTCCCTTCACGATACCATTATCTTTGCAAAGACCGAGACCATGATATGGTACAAGAATCACCTGGAGGCGGTATATTGTATCGAGGGTGAGGGGGAGATCGAGACCGCAAAAGACGGTACAGTATATCCGATAAAGCCGGGGACCATGTATGCGCTCAACGATCATGACAAACATTTTCTGAGGGCCTTTAAAGACATGAGGCTCGTATGCGTATTCAATCCGCCGCTCAAGGGCGATGAAGTTCATCTGGAGGACGGGTCATATTCTCTGAGCGAATAGCAGAGATGCGAATATAGTAAACAGTGAACTGTGAGTAGTGAAAAGGATAGGATCAGGATGTGATAATAGCCTGATCGCCTTTCACTATTTACGTGTCTGTTTGCTTTTATTTCCTCTCCTGTAGGATGCTGTCGATAATATTCTGCTTGGAAAAGTGTCCGTTAGTCAGTATGCTCATGTGATCTTCGCGACCCAAAACCTTGCGTTTGATATATTTATTCGATTTGCCCTGATTATGCAGGTCCATGACCATTTTGCGCAGGTGTTCCATGAAATCGATCTTTTTTTTGATCAGAATGTTGCCGTTGTTTTCGATAATACCCTTGAGACCGCAGCAGATAATGCTTATGTCAAGGGAAGACAGGCTTTTGAGCGATGAGAGGATTTGATGAAAATTTTCATCCCGTCTCATGTACCTTATCCTCTTGCCGCAGAATATGTCACCCGAGAAAAGCCATTTTTTGGAAGGTTCATATAGGCATATATGATCATGGCAATGACCCGGTGTGTGTATGACATCAAATGTATATCCGTTTGATGATACAGTATCACCTAAGGGTTGACCGATCGATGCCTCCGGACGGTTCCATACGATCTTCTGGTAAGGTTTCATGTGTATTGATGAGGGTTTTTCAAGGTAAGGCAGGGTCTGTATATGGGCGTATATGTTGGCATTAAACCTGTCCTGTACTGACTTGTTGTTTCCGGTATGGTCTTCGTGGTGGTGAGTGTTGATGACCTTTGATATGCTCCTGATGCCGAGGGCCCTGATGAATTCATCCTTAGCATAGATCGTACCAGTATCGATCAATATGTCTCCTACAAGAAACGAGTGGGTCAGGTAAGGTACAATCGGGCCGATGCTCCGGCCCATGCAGAAACTGGTGATCCCTTCTTTCTGGTTGATCTTTAGCATAATCAATCCCTTTGTTGTCTTTCTTATGCGATTCCAATGCAATCGCTGTGAATCAATTTGTAGCCATTTTTGTCTCTTGCATCTCGCAAGTCGCCTTTGCCCTGCCTGAGCTTTTTGATCTATACAATGCCCTGTCGGAACGTTCAAGCAAGGATTCAAGGCTCTCTCCCGGCCTGAATTGGGCTACGCCTAAAGACATGTGTATGTTGCCCAGGAATTCACCTGTGTCCTTACGCCTCCAGTTCTTGGTCTTGAAATAAGAGCAGATATTTTCGGCAAGGGCAATTGCTCCTCCCAGGGGTGTGTCTGGAAGTATAATGACGAACTCGTCGCCGCCATAACGTGCTATCAGGTCCTTACCCTTTATACAATCCTTGATCATATCCGCGGAAAGTTTGAGGACCTTGTCCCCTACAAGATGGCCATAACTGTCATTGATCTGCTTGAAATGATCTATGTCTGCTATGATAAGACACAGGCTTTGATCCTTTTCTGTCGACTCCTTTGCCTTTTCTTTAAAGGCGGTGCTGAAGTATCTGCGGTTTTTCAGTCCGGTCAGCGGGTCTGTAGACGCCTGTTCCTTTATGGTATTCAGGTTTTTGCGAAGAAGTTCAACCTCTTGTGTAGTGGAGGCAAGCCGTTTCTGCAGGTTTTCGCCTGACTGGATCATGGTCTCGGTCTCCGACAGGATGCCATCGACAATATTTTGTACGGTTTCGATATCGTTGTCTGCTTTGAGCTTGTTGGCATATGATGACAGTATGTTTTCGAAATATGCAAACTGTCCCCCGGTATTTGACACATGAGACAGGATTTTTTCCAGTATCCTGAATAGTTCAGCCCTTATTCTCTTTAGTATCCTTGTCTGGTTGTCCGCTATATATCGTTCGTACAGGTTTCTGTTCAATTCGGGGGTGATAGAACTCGATTTTGTAAGGACTCCATTGATCGCTTCCTTTAAACGATTGTTTTTGCCCGATACATACTCGTACCAGACCGAATAATTTTCCGGGTCGACAGGAATTTGATGCCTCCCCATGTGATCCAATGCCAAGCGAAGGTACTCGCTGGATTCTTCAAGTGTGTCTGAGTAGTTCATTATACCTCCATATATGTCAGTATCATCAAAAGCTGTCTACTTATCGGCATGTTAGTTATTATCTTTAAAGATGTACCTTTTGTCGGGTGATTTTTCGATGTTCGTAGATACAGGTGTTTGAGGCCGTGTCGGCCCTGATGATAATTTGTGTAACTGTATTGTCTTTTATATGCAGGGATGTATCAATATTATTAGAGATAAAGACGAATATACTGATAAAGGGGGTGTTATGGCCGATTTTAGGATAGATGACCTTATAAGCACATTTTTTTCGTGTAACCAGGATGAGACGATCCAGATCATCAGAGAGCTTCTCAATACCATGGTGGCCGAAGAGACGCTGACCACGTTCGAGCCCATGAGCAGGAACTATGAAACGGCGCAGTCCAACCCGGAGATCAATTTCATCCCCGGAAATCTCAAGGATGCCAGGGATGCAGTATTCCCGTACTTTTGGGGCACGGACGGATGGTGTTCAAAGCTGCATCTGGAAAACGTCAAAGGCCCTGCAAATTATGCATCCCTGATAGGATCTATCGCCTGTCTGCTGAAAAACCCGAATCTCTGCGTAGATACCTACAGCCAGCGTTCAAACGAGCTGGAGCTGAAGGCCATAACAACGCTGGCAAACCTGGTATTTTACCATACGAAAAATCCATGGGGTATATTCACCATGGGAGGGACCATATCAAACCTCTACGGAGGAAAGATCGGTATAGAAAAGGTTCTGCCCGGGGCTATGAAAAAAGGGCTGAAGGATGAAAAGATAGCTGGGCTGGTCTCACATGCAGCCCATTATTCCAACGAGACCCTGGCCGGTTGGCTGGGTATCGGTACGGACAACCTCATATCCGTACCGACCGACAATGCATGCAGAATGGATCTCAAAGAGTTGGATGCCGAGCTGGAAAGGCTCTACCGGAAAAAGACCGCTGTGGCCTTTGTCATAGCGACATTCGGCAGCACAGATGCCTTTGGTATAGACGATATAGCAGGGATACGAGGGATAGTCGATGAAAAGGCCGCAAAATACGGCATGCCCAAGCCGCAGCTCCACGTGGACGCTGCAGCAGGGTGGTCGCTCTGCCTGTTGAACGAGTATGATATAAATGAAAACCCGTTCCGCCTTGAAAATGACGTGCTTTCCATAATAAGGAGCCTGCGAAAGGCGGCCATGGACATACAGTATGCAGACTCGGTAACCCTGGATTTCCACAAGATGGGATGGGGGCATTATCCTTCGAGCGCGTTTATCGTCTATAACAGGGACGATATCCGGTTGCTCTTCAGGAGTAAGGAGCAAGTACCATACTTTTCAGAGGCAGACTACCGTCATGATCCGGCACTGTTTACCCTTGAATGCTCTCGGCCTGCCATAGGTCCTTTTTCAGTCATGGCAAGCCTGAACGGCATGGGCCTGCAGGGCTACCAGATGCTTGTCTCTCACGGTCTTCAAATGGCCTCTTATGCCAAGAAGCTCATAGATGGTCTTGGTTACTGCAAGGTGCTCAACAGCAGGTGTCTGGGGCCGAGCGTTGTCTGGTGGGTCCTGCCCAAGGGTAGGGATGCAAAAAGGATATATGACGGCCTGGAAAAGGGTAAGATAGCGGTTAAGGACTATGAACGCTACTGCAACGAGGTCAGACGGCTTTTTGAAAAGAGAAGATCGGCCATGGACCCCAAAAAGGACGCAAGCCTGAGCTTTACCACCTCCATGGGATATATGCCCGGAGGCATGCCGATCCCTGCCTGGAAGGCGGTCTTTTTCAACCCAAAGACCGACAGGGCTGTGATCGATCAGATCATCAGGAGCATCGAAGAGTTGTGATCTTTATGTTTTTCACATAATTTTTTCATTTTATTAATCAAAGTTTAACACAATATAGATCGTTTGCATGTTATTGATAAAACATGATTTCATGAAAAAGGGGGGTGCTTTGCACAAAAGGTTGCATGATTTGATAATGAGGAGTTTCAGGGAGCCCATGAGCGGTTTTACGCATTTTATCGGTGCAGTCCTTGCCGTGGCAGGTCTTGTCATACTTGTGTGCAAGGCAAGTTCTCCGGTCAAGCCATGGCATATCACCACGTTTTCCATATTCGGTTCCGGCATGATTCTGCTCTATACCACGAGCACGCTATACCACTGGCTGATGCTCTCCGACAGAGGTGTTGCAAGGATGAGGAAGCTGGATCATATCATGATATTTATCCTTATTGCAGCCAGTTATACCCCGTTCTGCCTTATTCCGTTGCGCGGTGCATGGGGTTGGAGCATCTTCGGGGTGGTCTGGGCGATCGCCATAGTCGGCATAGTCTTCAAGGTCTTTTGGATGCATGCCCCGCGGTGGATGTCATCTGCCGTTTATGTATCCATGGGCTGGATAGCGCTTGTCGGGATCATGCCGCTGGTCAGAGCCCTGCAGCCGGGTGCTGTCTTTTGGCTGTTTGCAGGCGGTATTCTCTATACGACAGGTGCGATCATCTATGCACTCAAAAGGCCCGATCCCTTTCCTAAGGTGTTTGGTTTTCATGAGATCTTCCATGTATTTGTCATGTTGGGCAGTTCTGCCCACTTCTGGGTTTTGTATAGGTATGTGATGGTGCTGAACTGAAAAAAACATGCTTTACTATAAGATGATAATGTAGTAGTAACATATTACAATCAGTGTATATATCGTGGGCGAAAGGCATGGCACCGGACAATAGAAAAAAGACGGAGTTCTATAAAGATCTCAGATTGTTTCTGGAGGAGTCCTTTCCTAAGACATGCAATAACTGCGGCAGGATATACGATACCCTTGATGATTTCCTGGCCCTTACCAGGATGGTAGGAAATACAAGCGGCCTTAAAGAGTCTTTTATAGAAAATGATGAACGTGTGATAGAGCTTCTCAGGAAATGTATATGCGGATCACCCCTTATAGAGATTTTCAAGAATAGACGCAATATAACGCAAAAGGGGCTGCAAAGGAGGAAGAGGTTTGACTCTCTGTTGGGCCTGCTGTCTGAAACAGGTATGGACATGGTCACGGCCCGGGTTGAACTGCTGAATCTGGTCAGGGGTAACGGCAGCACTATAATACGTGAATCCGTAAGGGTCGGAAATGTATACGGCAAAGCGTTATGCGGGGTTGATGGACTTGACCTCGATCAATATCTTTCTATCTGAGGAGATATAATACCCCTCAATCGTTTCTTCGCATCTGGGATGTCAGCATGCCGGCAAGCATGAGCATGCAGCCCATAAGCTCACGTGCATTCAAGAGTTCTTTGAGCATAATCCATCCGCCTATCGATGCAAATACGGCCTCAAGGCTCAGGATGATGGATGCATGTGCCGGGGGGGCTGTCCTCTGGGCTATGACCTGGAGAGTGTACGCTACTCCTACAGAGAGAATGCCCCCGTATAACAGGGGAATAGTGGTCTGAATCACACCGTCAAACGTGGTTTTTTCGATGAATAAGGAGACCGCAAGGCTCATGCATGAACAGACGGCATACTGGGTAAAGGCGAGCTTGAACGGATCGTGTACCGGGGAGAGTCTCGCTATTATAAGGACATGGCCTGCCCAGAAGAATGCGCCGATAAGTTCCAGCATATCTCCAAATGCCATGGTCGATCCCTGTTTAATACATAATAGATAAAGACCTGCCGAGGCTATGAAGGCGCCTGCCCATGTGTTGAAGCTTGTCCGGTGACCGGTAAAGGCCCCGAAGACTGGGACAATGACCATGTAAAGACCGGTAATAAAGCCGGCATTACCTGCAGTTGTATGAACGAGTCCTACCTGCTGGAAGGATGAACCGAGAAAAAGGACAAGTCCTGCAAGCAGAGCCCCCGGGGCCTTTGCAGCCAGCCCGCCGGTACGTACTGTTATGGTCTTTTTCGACCTTCTTGACACGATAATAGGGGCAAGGACCATGCAGCCGAGACCGAATCGTATTCCATTGAATGCATACGGGCCGAGGTGCTCCATTCCGACCCTCTGCGCGACAAAGGCAAAACCCCATATCGCGGCGGTCAGAAGGAGCAGCAGGTCTGATCTCAGGGCCTTGTTATTCATCTATAAGATATACCGATTGCCCGTCTCGTACTCCGGTAGAAGGGAGAGAAGGAGCAGACAGGACTATTTTTGGTGAACAGTTCATTTGTAATCCTATAGGGTGAAACCCTTGATCCGCCGGCATGCTTCTTCGAGTACATCATCCTGCTTGGCAAAACAGAAACGTGCAAGCGTGTCTCCCGCATCATCATGGTAAAAGGCCTTGCCCGGGATGCATGCAATCCCTGTCTGATCAAGGAAAAACCGCGTGCGTTCTATAGAGTCTTTCCCCGGGATCCTTGAGATGTCAGCGAGTACATAGTATGCCCCTTGGGGCATGCATGGGTGCATGTGAGCATCTTCAAGGGCATTTAATATCATGTCGCGCTTTTTTGCATGATCGAGAGCCAGTTTGCGGTAATATCCTTCATCCAGCTCCATTAGCCCCCTTGCAACCCCTATCTGCAGAGGGGCAGGGGCGCAGACATATATAAGGTCGTTGATATAACCGATAGTCTTTGCCCATTTTTCGTCACATATGCAGTACCCGATCCTCCAGCCCGTAATGGAAAATGTCTTTGAAAGCCCTGATATGGTTATGGTCCTTTCTTTCATGCCCGGCAGGGTGGATGGCGGGATATGGCGCGCATTATTATATACGAAATGCTCGTATATCTCGTCGGTGAATACAAAGAGATCGTGTTTTATAGCAAGATCAGCGATTATCTCGAGTTCCTCGCCGGTAAACACCTTGCCCGAAGGGTTTGACGGGGTATTGACGATGATCGCCCTGGTCTTTTCCGTAATCCTTTTTTCGATGTCCTGTCGGCTGAATCTCCAGGACGGTGCCTCCAGTCTTACATATGTGGGCCTTACATTTATGGATAGCAATGTGTTGATATGGTAGCCGTAATATGGTTCAAACACGATCACCTCATCGCCGGGGTCGAGCAGGGCAAGGCATGTGCAGTACATTGCACCTGTGGCACCGCAGCTTACAACGATCTCTGCGGCCGGGTTCGCCCTGATGCCTGAAAACATCTCGTGTTTTCGTGCTATGGCCTCTTTCAGCTCAGGCAGGCCGCTGTAGGGTGTATATATATTGAACCCTTGATCCATAGCCTGTTTCGCCCCCTTGATAATCCCGGACGGGACCTCAAGGTCACAAATGCCCTGTGCCAGGTTTATACCCCCCTGATTTGAGCACTCTATGGACATGCTTCGTATTTCAGATATGCTCACCAGTTCATCAAGCCGGGCCGGATGCAATGCCATAAAAAACCTCTTGTCATATAAGATGATTTTGTTCGTTAATATTCTAAGGCTAAGATATTTATCACAAGATGTATACCCGATGTTTGTTCAGGGGTAAAGGGGATATGGACATGGTCGGTATCGATGCGGACGGCACGTTTGCAGAGTCAACTATATAACATGAAAAGGTATGTGGCTTGATGATCAAGCGGCGCCATAGATGCCCGGGGGGCCCTGTTCCAGCAAAACAGCCCTGCCCTGATTGATAAGTACCTCAAGGTGGACCGTGATTTCGGATATCGCTAAATAGATCTCCCCCTGATCTAAGGACGGGAAGATGGTCTCAAGAAGGGAGTATATGGTGCCCGGTTTTTGACATAGTATCTCAAGTATCTTATCCATGCGTGCCCGATGGTGATACCTGTACGTATTTACGATGGCAGGGATGTCATCGATGTATTCACCGTGACCGGAAAACGCAAATCTGGCCTGTATATTCAGAACCTTTTCCAGTGATTTGTCAAACGCGACAAGGCTCTGGTAGCCGGGATCCTTTAGCCTCGAACGGTTTATCTCGTGAAAGGGATTGGGCGAGATATGCTTGATAAGATGGTCGCCGCTGAACAGAACCCGGCTTTGAGGTTCATAGATACAGCAGGACCCTGGTGAATGTCCCGGGGTATGGATCACCCGCAGTTCAAAATCCTTACACGTGAAGACATCCCCATCTCTCATGGTTTGAACATTGTCTAGGGGATCACCAAAGCGTTTATAAAACTGTGAGCGCTTTTTTACCCGGTCGACAGCGTACTGCGGTATGCCTGTGAAGAGGGCGAATTGTTCGCTCTGATTGTCCCATGTATTGTTTTTGAAATAATCGCTTGAAAGTCGCCACGCATCCTGTTCATGGACAAAACACTCGACCGGATGAGGGACTGCTTCCGAAATCGTCTTTGCTAAACCGTAGTGGTCGATATGTCCGTGGGTTATTATGATTCGTTCAATATCTGTCAGGTTGATGCCTGCCTGAGACATCTGTGATGTTACGGCCTCAAAGGAACCCGGAAACTTTGGTGCCGCGTCTATCAGGGTAAAGGGTCTGCTGCCTACGACATACATATTGCTGGAAACAAGGTCCCCGAAACCAGACAGTTTTATTACGATAGGATGGATATGTGCTATTTCCGGAAAACCCATTGTCGGTGAAGTCTTTGACATCTACTGTTGCTCACTTGTTATTTTTTTTAACGGCTAGCATGATATGCGAGTGTATTCAACCGTAAGATGTGCATGAACCTGTTTGATAGATGCACTTTTTAGGTATAAAAGCGATATAAAAATGCGGATCGCGAGCAAATAATCAATCCTTTTCCTCGCTGGTTTTAAACTGTTCAAACTCCTCCTGCAGGTTAGAGGCGATATTTGACAGGTTTTCCGATGAAGAGGCGAGTTGTTCTACTAATGCGGCGTTTCTCTGTGTCCCCTCGTCCATCTGTCCCATAGCAATATTGATCTGCTCGATGGATACAGCCTGTCCCTGTGCCCTGCTTTCTATGTCTTCCATGGCCGAGCTTGCTCCCTGGATCCTTTCTACAACGCCCTGGAGAAGACCGGTGGTCTCTTCTGAAAGCTGGTTTGCGTTTGCTATATTGCTTTTGTTGTTCTCGACGATCTCTGTGATTTCGGCCACTGCCTCTGCGCTTCTTCCTGCGAGTTCCCTGACCTCGGTTGCAACGACAGCAAAACCCTTTCCGTGTTCCCCTGCGCGTGCGGCCTCTACTGCAGCGTTAAGGGCAAGGAGGTTTGTCTGGAATGCAATCTCGTTAACCACGGCAACGATCTGCCCGATCCTCTCGCCGGAGGTATTGACGGATTTCATGGCTTCCGCCATATCAAGGAGACTGTTGGAACCGTTCTGTGCCTCTTTTGCTATGCTGTGGATTTCCGTGGCAGTTTTTGCCGATATGTTGGCATTTTCCTTTATGGACATGGTCACTTCCTCGACAGTTGCAGTGGTCTGCTCGATCGAGCTCGCCATTTCCTGTGTGGAATTGGAAAGCTGGTCATTGCCTGAATATACCTCATGGGCCGAGTTGCTTACCTCGTCGGTTGAAGTCCTTACGGATTTGACCAGGGCATCGATCTTTTCGATAAAGGTGTTGAAGCTACCGGCAAGCTCTCCGGTTTCATCATTGGTGGCGATAGAGATGCGCTGGGAAAGATCTCCCCGGCCTTTTGCAATGTCGAACATTGCGTTGTTGATTTTCTTCACGGGGGTTACAACGCCGAACTCCAGGGCAAAGTATGAGAATCCGATAATCAATAAGACCTGAAATAGCATAAGGCCTGTAAGTATATTCTGGAAACTGTTGGTAATGTCTTCTATGTTGTCGTAATTATAAAATATATCAATAGTGCCCAATTGCTTTTCCTCGAACATGACGGGAATCCGCTTTGTGGTTCCCTTTTTTTTAGGTGTATTTTCGTTGATAAAGGAGCCCCTTTCATATCCTACGGAATATACCACCTCTGCTTTGTCGTTGGTAATAACGATTTCGCTGAGGTCATTGTGTTTTAATGCGTTTTGGGTGATTGTATGTATTACGTCCAGCTGATAGTTCCACAGCGCCAGGGCCAAGGTAGGTGACATGAATTCTCCGACCTTGATTATTCTTGTATCCTCCATCTTTTTCATATTTGTATCGATATAGTTTGTTTGATAAAAGAATATCACTACCGAAGTGATGAGTAGGGGTATCAGTATGAGGAGCAGTGTCTTTTTTTTAAGGTTTAAATTTTTCATCGTAAGCAGCTCCGATCTTTTTTCTTGTTATCCTATATTTCGGGTTTCAGGGTGTAAATCTTTATAGAAAATCTTTGTAATAGATAGTGATCGGTTTTATTGGCGGATAAGCGATAATAATCCTAGTAATAAAGAAAAGAGGCAATATAATATGGTCTGGAAATACTTTTTGAGACAATGGAGTGCGGACGGTGGGCTCAGGGAGGTCCTCAATGTTGCTATTCCGCTTGTACTGAGCACAGGGGCCTGGTCTGTGCAGCATTTTGTAGACAGGATGTTTCTTTCCTGGTATTCACCCGAGGCCATAGCCGCGGCCATGCCTGCAGGTATCCTCATCTTTACGTTCATGAGTTTCTTTATTGGGGTGGCAAGCTATGTCAACACATTTATCGCCCAGTATCACGGCGCCGGCATGGACGAGAAGGTCGGCCCCTGCCTCTGGCAGGGCATGTATGTGGCGTTTTTTGGAGGCGTGATCATATTGTTCCTGATCCCCCTTGCAGGACCTATCTTCGGTTTTATCGGACATGAGAAAGGGGTGAGCGTCTATGAGAAGGAATATTTTGAATACCTATGTCTAGGCGCATACCCTGTGATTGCATCATCGGCATTGTCCGGATTCTTTTCGGGCAGGGGCAGGACATGGCCCGTTATGTGGGTGAATACCGCCTCGACCGCGGTCAATCTCGGCCTTGACTATATCCTCATATTCGGTCATTGGGGCATGCCCGAGATGGGGATCAAGGGGGCGGCCATAGCCACGGTTGTATCGGGATTCTTTTCACTGGCATCCTACCTTGTGCTGATAGCCGCCCCTGTGTACAATAAGCGGTTTCATACACTCAAGGGGTGGAGACCCGACAGTGATCTCCTGGCCGGGCTGCTGCGCTACGGGATACCTTCAGGGGTGCAGTTTTTTCTGGATATGGCCGGGTTCACTGCGTTTATCCTGCTGATGGGGAGGCTAGGCACCATAAACCTGGCAGCGACTAATATTGCATTCAATATCAACACACTCGCCTTTATGCCGATGATAGGATTCGGCATAGCAATATCCGTGCTTGTCGGCCAGTACCTCGGGAAGGACAGGCCTGATCTTGCCCAGAAGAGCGTATACTCGGGTTTTGTAATGACCTTCGGCTATATGTTCACTGTTGCTGCCCTGTATGTGATCGTACCGGATATCTTTGTCATGCCCTTTGCCGCAAATGCCGACCCTGCACGTTTTGACGAGATCTACCGCCTTACAGTGATGCTCTTGAAATTCGTGGCCCTTTATTCCATATTCGATACCATGAACATCATATTCGCCTCTGCAATAAAGGGCGCCGGTGATACTCGATTTGTCATGAACATTATAGTGACGGGTTCATTTTTCGTGCTGGTCATTCCTACATACATAGCCATAGAATTGCTGGGTTGCGGGCTCATGGCCGGATGGACCATCGCTTCGGTATACGTGATCATTATGGGTGTAATATTTTATATGCGTTTTGCAGGAGGCAAATGGAAACAGATGCGAGTTATAGAAAGACCCAACCCCGTGATATGCACGGAAAGACCCGAGTGCCCTGTAATAGACCTGGAGACATGATATTGTAGACGTTAGTCCGTAATGTCCGGTGCCAGGCCTTACCTTATTCGCTGTCCTTGTCTTCTTCGTAATCTATCATTTCAGGCGTGGTTTCGTCCTTTGGAAGGCTTTTGCGCGGGACAAAGACCTTTCTGACAAAGGCTCCGATGCCTGTCTCTGTCTCCCGGATCTCTTCTTCGGCCTGTTTGACGACCATCTCCCAGGTAGGGGCGAAACCCGGTGCATTGGCCAGCATGGAATGAATGGCCTTGTCATATACATGCAGCTGGCGGATCTCGTTCCTGCCTGCCTTCTGCTGAAGGGATTTAACCGTAACACGAAGATTTTCGTTCTGTTGTCTAAGCTGCTCCAGCTCGGTTTCCCTGTTCATGTGTCCCTTGGCCTCGATCTGCATTTTGGTATAGAGGCTTTCCTTAAGGCTTGCGATCTCCTTATGGAGAGCGCGGTTCTTTAAAAGTCCCTTCACCCATACCGCAATCGATATGACCAGTCCTGTTGCGAGCCCGAACAGAAACGGATGTCTACTTAAAAAATCAAAAATCTCAACCATACAGACCTTCCTTGCATTTGTATGATCAGTTATATCGGCACAGATTTGTGTAATATTCAACAACGAATTTGGTCTGAATCAAGGTATGTGTCTATTTCTTACAAGGATGACCTGGAGATCCCGTTCCTTATGCAAAGACTTTTGGAGTTCCCCTCGAATATAAGACTTGTCAATTTCCCCCGGTATGTACTATCACGTTTACAAAACAACGATCGCAATTCTAATAAAAGGATATCTCTTGAATAAAATAGATGATTTCAGTCAGCTCTCTCCAGATATAGTGATAGATGCGGTGGAAAGGGCCATTGGCCTTAAAATGACCGGGCTAACCATCCCGTTACCGAGCTATATCAACAGGGTTTATGAGCTGCAGGCAATGAACGGGACCAGGATGATCGCCAAGTTTTATCGTCCGGGACGCTGGAGCCGAGGGGCTATTTTGGATGAACATGAATTTATATCGGATTGCGTAAATGAGGAAATACCAGTGATCCGACCGTGCGTTCTCAATGACGGATCGACCCTGGGAAGATGCAAGGGGATATATTTCTGTGTTTTTCCGAAACGTCTGGGCAGGGAGTTCGAGATCAACGGTGTTGAAGACTGGGAAAGGATAGGCGCTGTCGTAGGAAGGATACACATGGCAGGGAAAAAGAGGGTCGCCATAAACAGGGTGCGGCTTCACCCCATGGACTCCACTGCACGTGATATGGCCCACCTCGTTGAAGGCGGCTATGTCACTCCTGAATTTAAAAAGGCCTTTCATGATGTGTGTGAAAATATAATCAATGTGATCCGACCTTTCTTTGACGATGCGGAATTCATACGCATACATGGTGACTGTCACCGGGGCAATCTCCTCGACAGGCCGGATGACGGTATCATGGTCATAGATTTCGATGATATGATGATGGGCCCGCCCGTACATGACCTCTGGCTGCTTCTTCCCGACCATTTCAGACACTGCCGTGAAGAACTCGGACTCATACTTAAAGGCTATAAACAGTTCTGCAGGTTTGATTATAATTCGCTGCGGATGATCGAAGGGCTACGCTTCATGAGGATCATCTATTATCTGGCATGGTGCTCACGCCAGAAACAGGACTACCAGTTCCAGACCAATCATCCGAATTGGGGGGATGACCTGTTTTGGGAAAGGGAGATCTTCGATCTGAATCATCAGTTTCAGGTGATCATGGAACACAAGGTCGACTGGGAAGAGAACCGGATCTCTTTTTAGGAGATGATATGAATAAAGGGGCTTGTCTGATATGATATGTGAATATAACGGCATGAGGCCGAGGGTAGGTAAGAATGTATTTATCGCTTCGACAGCGGTCGTGCTGGGAGATGTGGAGATAGAGGACGGATCGAGCATCTGGTACAACGCTGTCCTCAGAGGTGATCAGGAACATATACATGTGGGACGCAATACGAATATACAGGATAATTGCACTGTGCATATCGATAGGGGCTTTCCGGTAGGCATCGGGGATAATGTTATCGTTGGGCATAACGCAGTAATCCACGGGTGCACCATAGAAGACGACTGTCTCATAGGTATAGGCGCAATAGTGCTGAATGACGCGCAAATCAAATCTGGTTCTATCGTGGCCGCTGGGTCTGTAGTGAAGACCTCACAGGTCATAGGCCCGAGACATCTTGTCGTCGGGTCGCCGGCCGTGCTGAAAAAGATGCTTTCTGATGATGTCATCGATGAGATCAGGAAGAATGCACATACATACTGCATCCTGGCAGAGGGTCATAGACGTATCAAAGGTCTGTAATTATTGATTATGTCAGGTTTGCCGGATCTTCAAGAATGTTCAAGGAGTAATTGAGATATGCACTATGATACACATGCCTTTGACATGCCTGTGGACAGGAGGGGCACTTCCAGCCTCAAGTGGAATAAATACGAAGGGGACGATATAATCCCGCTATGGGTGGCCGACATGGATTTCAGGAGTCCGTCCGGGGTTATGAAGGCGCTTATATCCCGTGTGGAGCATGGGATATTCGGATATACACTCCCTCCAAAAGAGCTGAGTGACCTTGTATTATCCATGCTCATGGATGAATATTCATGGAAGGTGGAACATGAATGGATCGTATGGCTGCCGGGGCTGGTAACCGGTCTGAATATCTGTTGCCGGGCCGTGGGGGATGAAAAAAGCGAGGTTATGACAACCGTTCCTGTCTACCCCCCGTTTTTAACAGCCCCTGTCTATTCCAGAAGGAGCCTCGTTACAGTCCGGCTTGCAAAAGATGAGCAGGGATATGCCTTTGATTATGAGCTGATAGAAGACGCCGCCACACCCAATACCGGGATGTTTATCCTGTGCAACCCCTATAACCCTGTGGGCCGTGTCTTTTTAGAGACAGAGCTTGTAGGGATCGCAGAGATATGCCTGAAAAATAAAATGGTTATCTGTTCCGATGAGATACATAGCGGTCTTGTCCTCGATAAGGACAAGAGGCATATCCCTATTGCCTCGTTGGATCATGATATCGCCGCCAGGACAATTACCCTGATGTCGCCGAGTAAGACCTTTAACATCCCTGGTCTGGGCTGTTCGTTCGCCGTTATACCGGATAAAGGACTTAGGAAGAGTTTTTTGAAGACCATGGCAGGGATAGTGCCGTACGTGAACACCATGGGCTTTACAGCTGCATTGGCGGCATACCGGGACGGAGAGTCCTGGCATTGCTCCCTTGTTGAATATCTTCGTGAAAATAGGGACATAGTCTTTGATACAATCAATTCGCTGCCTGGTCTTTCCACGACACACGTGGAAGGGACATACCTGGCGTGGATAGATACATCGGGCTCGGGGATAGAAGATCCTACCCGCTTTTTTGAGCTTGCAGGTGTGGGGCTGTCCGACGGCTCCATGTTCGATGGCCAGGGTTTTGTACGGTTGAACTTTGCCTGTCCGAGGCGCCTCCTGACAGAGGCCCTCGAGAGGATATCTGTTGCCGTTGCCGGCATTGACGATGATATGCATAAGGGCGTGACCACCCATGGTGGTAAGGAATGAAAACAGATCAGGATATGAAAGGATTGTACAGGTATGAGCTTGTAGGAGGATGGATAGTCCTTGCAGGCAGGACCGATGATGACAATGACCGTCTGAGCCTCAAGATGGCCCGTCCGGATGACTGGTGGTTTCATGTAAAGGGCATGCCGGGCAGTCACGTGATACTCAAGGCAAGGCCGGATGAAAAACCCGGGCGTGAGATCATGAAACAGGCTGCCGGTATAGCCGTATACCACAGCAAGGCGAGGTTGATGGGTATGGCGGGAGTGGTTTGTACAAAGGCTGCGCATGTCTCAAAACCAAGGGGTGCTAAATCCGGAACAGTAAATATAAAGAATGAAAGGGTCATCAAGGCACGAGCCTGTCTGCCGGAAAAGGCTGTTTAGCCTGAAAAAAACGGAAGTGATTTTATTTTTTCGAAAAGATACCGAATAAGGCTTTTACCATAGAGAGATTTATTGCCAGGGAATCATGCAGTTTACAGCAGGAGAAGGATATGCTTACAGATAAACACATCAACAGATACGCCGATGTTCTTCTATGGGGGCTAAAGACAGCCCGGGCAGGAAGATTCAAAAAAAACGATATCGTCATTATCCGTTACGACTATAAGGCAATAAGACTTGCCGAGGCACTTTATGCAAGGCTGCTCGATATGGGCATTCATCCGGTACAGAGGATTAATCTCACAGAGGTCATGGAAAAGGATTTTTTTGAACGCTCGAATAGATCTCAGCTGGTGTTCAAGACCCCCGGCGATGAAGAGCTGATTCGGAGTCTTAACGGTTATATATCACTACGTGCACCCGATTCGATAACCCATCTCAGCAGGATAGATCCGGCAAGGATAGGTAAGGCGACCGTGGCGAGAAAATATATGCACGAGATCACCGATGAGAGAGAGGCAAGCGGAGATTTCGGGTGGACTCTGTGCATATATCCGACAGCGGAACTCGCCTCCCATGCAGAGATATCCCTGGAAGAATATACTTCACAGGTTATAAAGTCCTGCTTTCTCGGCAGGGCCGATCCTGTCTCCCACTGGAAGGAGATCTACAACCAGGCCAATATAATAAAGAAGTGGCTCAACAGCATGGACGTCAAGTGCTTTCATGTCGAGTCGGACAATATAGACCTAGAGGTGAATCCCGGCCGGAACCGGAAATGGATCGGTATTTCAGGGCATAATATTCCCAGTTTTGAGCTGTTCCTCTCGCCGGACTTCAGGAGTACAAGGGGGGTGTATTTCGCGGATCAGCCGACATATCGAAGCGGTAACTATGCACGTGGTATAAGGATTGAATTTAAGGCAGGTTCTGCAACAAAGATAGATGCACAAGAGGGCGCAGAGTTTGTGAGAAAGCTGCTTGAAATAGATAAGGGAGCAAAAAGACTCGGAGAGTTTTCCCTGACCGATAAGAGGTTTTCAAAGATCAACAGGTTTATGGCAAACACCCTCTATGATGAGAATTTTGGTGGCAGATACGGTAATTGCCACATAGCCCTCGGCTCATCGTATCTGGATACATATGATGGGGACCCTTCAGACATGGATAATAAAAAAAAGGCCGAGCTCGGATTCAATGATTCCGCCATGCACTGGGACCTTGTGAATACAGAGAAGAAGCGTGTGGTTGCCCGTCTGACCGACGGCAGGCATGTCACTATCTATGAGAACGGGTTGTTCAGGTACTAGTCACATAATACCCTTTGACTATTGAGGTCTGTTTCATTTATATCAGTACTCTTAAAAGATATAAGGGGGTTCGATGTCACGCTCTGCACAACACGGGGATAAGGTAAGCGTAAACTATACAGGCAGGTCTGATGACGGTGATGTATTTGAATCATCGATAGGTATCAGTCCCCTCGAATTCGTTATAGGGTCGGGCGAGGTGGTCAAAGGCTTTGAGGATGCGGTTGTAGGCATGGTCCTTGGAGAGAAGAAGACGGTTACGGTCGAGCCTGAACAGGGCTTCGGCATGTATGACAAAGGACTCGTATTCGAGATCACGAACGACAGGCTTCCCGATGGCGTATCCCTTGAGGTAGGCATGGATTTCGATATGATGGATGAAGAAGATAATATCATGCCCGCCGTGGTCATAGAGATCCTTGAAAACTCCGTAAAGATAGATGCAAATGCGCCTCTGGCCGGTAAGACAGTGATCTACGACATCGAATTGCTTGAAATTTTGTCCCGGGAGAACGCATCAGGATAAAAATCCTTTGTCACCTCTTCACGACAAGCACAGGATTCTTTGCCTTTCTGATAACCTTTTCAGATACGGAGCCTAATAGCATCTCTTTGATATTACTCTTTCCATGAGAGCCGATAACGATTACAGCCGAGGGATCTTCATGCGCGGTAGCGAGTATCTCCCGTAGAGGCACGCCCTGTCTGATCACACTCTTGACCGTGAATCCATGATTTTTGAACTCGTCTTCTATGCCGGCCAGTTCATTAGAAGCATTATTCTCCATCTCCTTGGCCAAGGAGATATAATCCGGTACACTGCCGATGGAACTCATGACATCAAGGCTGGACTGGTCAACGACATGAAGAAGGGTGATCTCCCTGCATCCAGCCTCTTTTAATTTTTTAACAAAACCCTGTGCCTTTTTCGCCACGTCTGAAAAATCGGTCGGGAACAATATCTTTTCGAACATACAAGCCTCCTTTTTTCAAGATAACCCTTTATAATAGATAATAATTCAGGGATATTTTTTGTCAATGTCAGGACGAATGAAACACGATTGCCTTCAACCTGATGTCTTCAGATTCAGATGATTTATGCATTCCGGGCTGTTGTTCGCAGGGTTGTTGACCATCGGTGAGACCTCGTAGGCGATCATGGCATCAGCGGGCGCAGGCATTAAACAGTTCATGAGTGTCTGAGCGGGTTGACGAGACGGGCTGAGCCATAGCGCATAATGCTCAGGCCTGAGGATTGCGGGCATCCTGTCGTGTATATCTTCTATCAGGCTGTTCGGGGTCGTGGTTATAATCGTGGACGATGCGATACTATTGCCTGTGGCCCTGTCAATCCACCTATCCCATAGGCCGGCCAGGGCAAAGGGTTTCCCGTCTTTCATATGTATGAAGTTCGGGGTCTTGGCCTTTCCGGACTTTTTCCATTCGTAAAACCCGTCGGCAGGTATGATGCACCTTTTCTTTATCAAAGCATCACGAAACGACGGTTTTTCATGCAGGGTCTCTGCCCTGGCATTGAACATCCTGCTGCCGATCTTTCCGTCCTTGGCCCAGAAAGGTATAAGGCCCCATCTGGTAAAGATCATCTCCGGTTTTTCATGATTGAGGATGGTGAGGATCTCCTGAGAAGGAGAGATGTTATAGCGCGGCGTGAAGTCATCTTCTGTGGCGGAGTCAAAAATGATCTCCGAGAAACCTATCCGTATCTTCTCGGGGTTTGATATCTGGATAAAACGTCCGCACATGTATATATATTTATAACAGGTGCCTCGAAGATGTCTATACTGCAGTGTGTGCCAGTTGTTTTTTTGTTTGTTGAGGGAGGGTCAGGGGACTATAATAAATGTCGAAAGACATGAATGATGATGGCTAAGGGCGGATAACAATGATTGAAAAAAGCAATACACACCCGGGGAATGTGTTCAGGCATTGCCCGGAATGCGGTTCATCGGGGATTGTATATAGCAGAGATAATTCGATTTTATGTGGAAGATGCGGGTTTCATTTCTTTTTCAATGCAGCCTCTGCCGTGGCTGCGATAATCAGAGACCGGCAGGGCAGGGTGTTGCTGACAAAAAGGGCGAAACATCCCAAAAAGGGCATGCTCGATCTGCCCGGCGGTTTTGTGGATATACTGGAAAGCGCAGAGGATGCACTGCGTCGCGAGATACTCGAAGAACTGAATCTCGAGGTAGATTCATCTTCCTATATGACCTCTTTCCCCAATACATACCTCTATGACGGCATAACCTATTTCACCCTGGATATGGCGTTTGCCTGCACGGTAAAGGATATTGATTCCATCAGTATTAGTGACGAGATCAGCGAGGTCGTGTTTTTTTATCCGGATGAGATAGATACTGACTATATCGGGCTTGATTCAATACGGATGATTGTATCTCAGTATATACGTTCGTGTGTTTCTTGAAATATAAGAATAGCATAATCAGTGAGGTCTGTGCCGAAAGGGTGATCTTTGTCAAAGAGAGGCATTGTTTTTTTAATTGACACGATAATAATGTATGTTTAACATACTGACTAGTCAGTATGTTATGGCATGTGTTACGGGGTTGATATGTCGAGGAAAAGAGAGTCGGCGCAGGTCAGGAAGCAGCAGATAATAGAGGCTGCCATGCACTGCTTTCAGGAAAAGGGGTACTCGAAGGCGACCATAGACGATATAGCAGCCGAGTACGGCCTGTCCAAAGGCAGTATATACTGGTACTATCCATCCAAGAGAGATATACTCAAAGACCTGTTTCAGCACTGGATGGACCAGACCCTCAATGGCGTGAAGGCCGAGATAGAGGGTGTTGGGTCATCCAGAGACAGGCTTGTCAGGATGGGAGAGTTTTTTGTTAAATCCCTTATCACGGACATGGAGCTCTACAGCTCCATGCTGATATTCTGGGGGAGTTCCTACGAGGATAGATTCATGCGCGAGATGATCACAGGCATGTATCAAAGCTATGACGTTATTATCAGATCGCTTCTTTTAGAGGGAGAGGAAAAAGGGGAATTTGTTGTGCCGAATCCGGAGGTCTACTGCACGATCCTTATCGCCATGATCGAGGGCCTGATCATCCGCAATGCAGTAAGCAGGTCCCTGGATCTTGAATCAATACTCAAGGAGGTCGGGGGCATTGTAGGCCGTGTTTTGCCGCCGATTGAAAGAGACTGTTATAATAAGTCGTAAAAGCTGATACGACAATTTGAGAGGGCTAAACCGTATGGATAAGCATATCAGATCACTTACCGAAGGGATTATAAGATACAGGCACATCCTGATCATCTTTTTAATAGGCATGACACTTTTCATGGTATACCTGTCCAAGGATCTGAGGATCAACAACAATTATGATTATTGGCTGCCGGAAAACGACAAGGTAGGGGACCTGATAAGAAAGTGCAATAAGGAGTTTTCCTCTTCGGGTCTGTTTTTCGTTGTACTTGAATTCCCTGAGAAACGGGTTTTTCATCCCTCCTCGCTTGACCTCCTGGACAGGCTGACCAGAGAGCTTGAAGTCGTCGATGAGCTTTATCAGGTGACCAGCCTGACAAATGTCATGGATATAAAAAAGATAGATGGCGGTATCGAGGTGTCCGACCTCATACATGAAATCCCGCCGGTCGGTCATGAGATGGATGCCATCAGGCAATACGTGCTTTCAAAAGAGATGTACCTTGGTTCGCTAATAACCGCTGATACAAAATATACGCTGATAGCCATGAATATTGAAGACGGCAACGACGGTCTAAAGACTTGCGATAAGATCATAGGCATAGTGGAGTCTGTTGTTGGTGATACAAAGTACTATGTGGGCGGGGATGTGGTGATCGCATACTACCTGGATAAGTACATGACACAGGATTTCATGTTGCTTACACCTGTTATTATTATCGGCATGATATTCGTTCTGGCCTTCGGGTTGCGTCAGACGGCAGGGGTCGTGCTTTCTCTGGGCGTGGTATTCATGGCCATCATATGGACGGTCGGTATGAAGGCGGCCATGGATTGGCCGTTCAACATACTTTCTCCCGCAGTGGTTGTCCTGTTGATCGCAGTAGGGTCTGATTATGCAGTACACATGTATAACCACTATCTCAAGCACGGGAATGTGTGTACTTCAACCCCGGAGATAATAATGCCGGTTATGATGAGCGCCATGACCACGATCGCGGGTCTGCTGACATTTTCAGTGACAAAGATAGAGGTGATCAAGAATTTCGGGATAGAGCTCGCCTTTGGCCTCGGGGCTGCATGTTTTGTCTCCATAAGCCTGATCACTATCGGCATATATATGATAAAGACAAAGCCCATACCCAAAGACCCGGGGGCACAGACAAGACCACACAGCCTTACGCGTGCGATGAGCAGTCTCGGCGGCTTCGTGTACGATCATAAGGTGATAGTCCTGGCAGGCTTTTTGACAATGCTCGTCTTTATGGGCCTTGGAATCTCGAAGATCAGCACGAAAGTGGATTTTGTAGATTTGCTGCCCGAAGACAGCCCCCCGCGGTACAGCGCGGTCGTCCTTGAAGAGAAATTCAACGGTATGTACAGGTTGAGCACCTATATAAAGGGTGATGTTGAAGACCCGATGACCATGGCCAAGATGCAGTATATAGAGAACTTCATGCGCTCGGATGATCTCATAGACGGGTATAGTTCGATAAGCGGACTGATTGCAGAGGAAAACTGGCAGCTCAACAATATCTATGCCGTGCCCGAGACCAGGGAGGGGGTTGCAAATCTCTGGTTGATGCTGGAAGGCCAGGACATATTGAAGACCTTTGTCACGGCGGACAGGTCCCAGGCAATGATCAACGCGATTCTCAAAGAACACGATACAGGGTTTATGAAGCAGATCTCGCTGCGTATGAGCGCGTTTTTTGACGACCATACCTCCGGTGAGATCGTTACGGTAAATCCCGAGCTGCTCTCTGAAAAAGGCAGGATGGATATAGTCGGGTTAAAATTGGGAAATGCGGCCCGTCAGCTCTCATGGATCGCACATTTTTACGACAGATCGAACCAATACGCCCCCATCGTATTCAAGGAGACATTGAGAAACGGGCTAGGCCATGTACGAAATTCCGTAGGGTTTGCATCGGTCGAAGATGAAATACATACCTATCTCAACGAAGAGACCGTGGAGATACTCAGTCCTGAACTTGTTTCAGCGATTATGGAATATACGGCCGGCAATTGGGACCTGAGGCACGAGACCCCTTTCATGGATCATGTCGCCTCCCTTATTGCACATAGCGGGGTAATGGACGAAGAGGATGCATACCTGACTGTGAACGGGCTGATAAAAAGGGCGGACAGTATGCTCCGTCTGCAGAAGGTATATGCGCTCAGGCAGTCGTATCAGGGCATTGTCGGCGAGGCGTTGATGTCTGAGAAGGATTTCCGGAAACGTGCCGACGGTATAGTATGGTCGTTGCTTTCAGAAAGGCCGTTTCTTTTTGAGAGCGAGGTGAAAAACATACCCGGGATAGAAGATGCCATAGCAGGCAGTACGGAAATCATGATCGACCAGACAGGCGGGCACGAGATGTACAGCAGGTTTGACGAGCTGCTTTACAATAGCCAGGTGCAGAGCCTTGCTCTTGCATCGATAATAGTCCTTATCATGATATCTCTTACGCAGAGATCATTAAAGAGGGGGCTTATATCCATGATTGCTGTGCTTGTGCCCATGGAATTTATGCTCGGTTTCATGGGATGGGTGGGTATACCCCTGGATTTCGGGACAGTGCTGTGCAGCGCGCTTATCATTGGCCTGGGCGTTGATGGTTCGATACACTTCCTGTACTATTATAACAAGCTGCATAAACAGGGGATCAAGGGTAAACAATCCCTGCAGGAGACCCTGGGTCATGTTGGAAGGGCCGTTATAACGGCAAACACCACCTCGTGCCTGGGTTTTGTGGTGCTGCTTTTTTCAAGGACCTCGGAGTTGAGGAATTTCGCGCTGATCAATGCGCTTGCCATAACCATAGTAACCATATCCATACTCACGCTTTTGCCGTCCATGGCGTCACTGATACACCTTGATGAAAACAAGCGGGACATACGGTCCGGCATTGAAGAGCAAGCTATATCCGAAGAAATCTAGAGGAGGAATCAATGAATCTGATCAACAGACTGCGTTATTTGGTAACACTGATTTTGTTGCTTGTTATGGTATCTATACCTGTATGGGCAATCGACGGCAACGAGGTGCTTTCAAAGGTGGATGCAGTGGTGTCGGCATCTGAAGATTCTATTTCAAACGCCACCATGACGCTCATCGATGATGACGGAAACGAAAAGGCCCGTAATATGAAGATATCCACGAAGCACTTCAAGGACAGGGATAACTGGTCGCTCCTTAAGTTTACAAGTCCGGCAGAGCTTAGAGACCTGGGCTTTCTGAGTCTCTCCGACGAAAAGATGTATCTGTATATGCCGGCTTTCGACAGGGTAAGGCGCATAGCATCCCATGCCAGGAAGGAGAGCTTCGCCGGTTCGGACCTGTCGAACGATGACCTGAGTACGGGCAAATACGCGGATCATTATACCGCTGAGATAAAAGAGGAGACAGAGACCGAATATGTGTTGGCGCTGAATCGAAGAGAAGGTTCGGACCGGATCTACCCGAGGATAACGGCATGGGTGGACAAGAGGGGTTTTTACGCAAGCAAGATGGATCTCTTTGATGACTCCGGCAAGCTATGGAAAACCAATGTCATGGAAAACGAGAAGATTCAGGGGTACTGGACACCGAAGAAGATCGTAATGACCGATGTCCGGAAAAAGCACAAGACCGTCATGGAGATCACGAAAATCGAATATGATGCCGGCCTCAAGGACAAGATCTTTACCGAGCGTTATCTGAAGAGGAAGGTGAGGGGAAGATAGAATGGGATCGAGGTGCACAAGATCCCTGAACGTGATCTTTGCCTTGATCTTCTTGAATTCCTATACATTGTTTGCCGAGAGCGAGGTTTATGTCGAGGGGGAGATAAAGCTCTTCAGCTCCTGCTATACTGCCGATAATGATGAGGATATAATAGACCCTCATGATGCAGGGGATTTTTATCTGAACAGGGGAGAGCTTCACCTCGGGGTGAACGGCTATGTGTCCGACAATGTCAGCTTCAGTTCCATGGTGCATTTTCTGCATGAGGCAAGGCCCGCATTCGACGAGATCGAAGAGTGCGAGTCTGATTCCGGGTTTTCATCTAGTCTTCAAAGAGAGGATATATATGTAAAGGAGGCCTCCTTCGTGCTCATGGATATATTTATTGACGGAACAGATCTTACCATAGGGCGCCAGAGAGTGAGGTGGGGGACATCCGATGAATACAATGTGGTCGATAACATGAATCCGGTCGATTACGGCAATGTGTTCAGCTTTGATCCCGACTATTTTGTAGAACACCTGTCCATGGACGGTATAAACCTCGAATATTGTTTCCCCATGGATTTTGCCCTGAGGCTTCAGGCCGCATATTTTTTGACATTCAAGCCTTCAACCCTGCCTGACGGGTTCTATGCACGCTTGCTGGGGCTGCAGCAGCAAAGGTTGGATGATTTGACTTCAGGATACGGGTTTGCAGGCGGTGATGTCGAACTGGTACTCAATGATGTCCCTGAATACAGTATCGACAAAGGCCCGACAGGCATCAGGCTCAGCGGCAATGCCTTCAATCTTGACTGGGGCATAAGCTGGTTTCACGGTTTCCAGACATTACCCCTTGTCTCTAAGGTCGATACAACGATAACCCTTGAATCCACAACGCTTAAGAGCTATCTCGACTATCCGAAGCTCGATGTCGTAGGTCTTGACCTTGCTGGTGAGATCCACTCCGTAGGCCTATGGGCCGAGGCCGCTGCATATTTTCCCGAGGATAAAAAGGTGGTCCAGGCCACGAGCCTGCTTTCTACAGCGGATTTGGTATCGTTCGATATGTTCGAATGTCCTTATTATAAATATACCGTGGGTTTTGACTACACCTTCGGGATCGGCAACGGCCTGTACTGGAACACCCAGTTTAACAAGGGCTTTTATGACGAGTTTGCCTACACGAGTGAGGCTCGGGATCTCCTGGGTATGGGAGGTCACGGCTTTATGGGAGAACTCGGGGATTACTACATATCTTTCATTGAGTATTCATTCTTCAACGAAGAACTGACCGTCACACTTAACGGCATACTCGAGATTGCGGATTATGATGATTTTTCAGACAACAACGCGGTCGTGTTCAAACCCGATATCGAATACAAGCCGTTCGACAATACATCGATCGAGATCGGTTATGTAATGATAACAGGAGACGAGGCTACAAAGTATGGGTCGTTTAAGGAAAATGATGTGGCCTACTGCCTCTTAATGACGCATTTTTAGGACAAACGGCGATAATTGGATTGGTTCTTGATAAGTGAATAAGCCTGTTCATCGGTAACGATTGCACCCGGATTAGGGCATATGATATACAGAATATCGTGAAAGATGTCGCGAGAGACGAGATGAAAAAAGGCCTGTACAGGATCATCTTCGAGTCGGACACAAAGACAGGCAGGTCTTTTGATATGGTGCTGATCATCACCATTGTTGCAAGTGTCGTTGCGGTCATGCTCGACAGTATCAAGGCGGTAAACGCGCGCCATGCCAATATATTCTATGCCATAGAATGGTTTTTTACCATAGCCTTTACCGTAGAGTACATACTGCGTCTATATTGTGTGGACAGACGCTTAAAATACGCAAGCAGTTTTTTCGGCATAGTAGACCTTGTGGCAGTTCTTCCCACATACCTGAGTATTATACTGCCCGGTAGCCAGTACCTCATCGTGATAAGGATCCTTCGAGTGCTCAGGATATTCAGGGTCCTGAAGCTCATGCAGTATGTCAGGGAGGCCGGGATGCTTGTGCAGTCGCTCCGTGCAAGTATCAGGAAGATCGTGGTGTTTCTGTTCACCGTGGTGACTCTCGTCATTGTATTCGGCTCACTCATGTACCTGATAGAAGGCGAGGCAAACGGATTCACGAGTATACCGAGGAGTATCTACTGGGCCGTGGTGACACTTACCACAGTGGGCTACGGGGACATCTCACCCAAGACCGGTCTGGGCCAGTTCGTAGCCTCAATCATAATGATCATGGGCTACAGTATCATAGCCGTGCCTACAGGGATAGTCACCGTGGAGATGTCGAATGTGTACGGCAGGCAAAGGGGTGCAAATGCATGCCCGGCATGTCTGTCCCGGGGCCATGATCCTGATGCCAAATACTGTAAGAACTGCGGTGCCAGGCTGTAGGGCATCAATAATCCCTATAAAAGGATACCTTTGCATGCAGTGTAATCAGCCGGATTGGTTGGCTAATGTCAATATTTCACGGACGTCCCGCTTCCATCAAAAAAAGATTATGAACGATTTTGGTAAGAAACTTGCCGATTTCCGAAAGGCTAAAGGCTTGACCCAAAAGGAATTGGGCGAGAAAATTGGCGTTTCCAACAGGGTCACCCATTAAAAGGCCCTGTCAAGTAAATAAAACTTCACCTTCGCAAAAACATACATTTTTTGCAGGATACACCCGTGATCCAGCGCCGGACGTTGCCATTGGCTCCTTTCTGCACCCTACTT
>Ga0272441_10000624_pt1 | contig 79371 bp, 52 predicted proteins | sample SSMProp6N_FD_193582 | JGI IMG/M metagenome (GOLD analysis project Ga0272441, IMG submission 193582) | Marine sediment archaeal communities from Little Sippewissett salt marsh, Falmouth, MA, United States - SSM-Prop-6N | ecosystem: Environmental > Aquatic > Marine > Wetlands > Sediment ...
TATAAAGTCTTCTAAACAGGTTGCCATGACAATGTTTTTTAAGTAACATGAAATTGTTTCCAATCAAAACATCCAATCAATTTCCCGATAACGAAATTTCTATCGCATGTCCATTCGAAAACGGAACAGGTTTATCTGATTCACGCCTGTAAAAATTATATTCACAGCTATAAGTTCACCAAACATCATTCTTGGAGGAATTGTTTATGCCGGGTCAAAAACTCACGGATTTTTACGACAGGATATCCGATCGGTATGATCTGATCATGAACATGTCCGGTTACACCTTGATCAGCCGGTTACTCATCAATACGATCCCCACCCATTTCAAATCACCCGTAGTGCTTGATATGGGGTGTGGAACCGGAATTACCAGTGGGTTGATTCGAAAAAGGTTTACGGACGCGGGAATAACAGGTTTGGATAATTCGAAGAAAATGCTGGAAATATATTCAAAAAAATTTCCCGGAAACCAGACGCTTCTGGGCGATTTTAATCGGAATAACGGTTTCCGAACCTATCCGGAGGACATCCCCGTAATCCTTCCCTCCATGTCGTTTGATATCGTCATCAGTGCCGGCGCGGTTCTCGAATACGGTATTTTGGAAAAGGCATTCTCCCTGATTTACAGATTGCTCAAAACCGACGGCATGGCCGTGATTATCGGAACCAAAAAAAATATATTCACCGATATGCTGGGAAATATTTACTGGAAATACAAACTGCCCCGTTCAAGAGACGTCAACACGCTATTGACAAAGATAGGATTCAGCCATGTTTCAAATAATTCAAACCATACGTATTTCCCCATATCCCTTTTCAAGGAAATTATCATCGCATGGAAATGATGCCTGATGGCTGACCTCTGCCCCTGGCGGCTGATGGGGTTATGAAATATATCGGGTGTTCAGGCACCCTTCAAACAAGGGGGAGATCGCCACGGAGTTTCGCGAGATAAAAAAACGCCCCGACGTTTCGAATCTGATATCGACTCGAAAAATCGGGGCGATGTTCTTACGTTTTATGAAAAGCAGCGTTTTCTGTTTCTTATTTTTTCTGATGCTTTTTCTCTATCTTGGCCCAGGTGTCGCGCAGGGTGACCGTTCGGTTAAACACCGGCGCACCGGGTTTCGAGTCTTTTGAATCCACGCAGAAATACCCCTGCCGTTCGAACTGGTAGATGCTGCCGGGCTCAGCATCTATCAGACTTGTCTCAACTTTGCAGTCTGTCAGAACTTCCAGCGAATCCGGGTTGATGCTGGATTTAAAATCCTTGCCTTCCTCCGTATCGTCCGGGTTTTCTTTGCTGAACAGCCGGTCATAGAGCCGGACTTCCGCGTCCACGGCATGTGCTGCCGACACCCAATGAATCGTTCCCTTGACCTTTCGGCCGTCAGGTGAATACCCGCCCCGGGTTTCGGGATCGTACGTACAATGCAGTTCGGAGATCTCTCCGGTTTTATCGTCCCGAATCACATCCGTGCACGTAATATAATAGGCATATCGCAGGCGCACCTCACGCCCCGGTGCCAGACGGAAATATTTTCGAGGCGGATCTTCCCGGAAATCATCCCGGTCAATATAGATCACCCGGGAAAAGGGGAGTTTTCGGGTTCCCATGGATTCATCCTCCGGGTTGTTGATCGCCTCGAGTTCCTCGACCCGGGCTTCCGGGTAATTGACGATAACCACCTTCAGCGGTTTGAGAACCGCCAGCACCCGCGGTGCCCGCTTGTTCAAATCCTCCCGAAGGGTGTATTCCAGAAGCGCCACATCCACGATACTGTCGCGCTTGGCCACGCCGATACGGCTGCAGAAATTACGCATGGCTTCCGGCGTATACCCCCGTCGCCGGATTCCGGAAATAGTCGGCATCCGGGGGTCGTCCCAGCCGTTCACATACCCTTCCCGGACCAGCTCCAGCAACTTGCGTTTGCTCATCACCGTGTAGCTGAGATTCAGCCGGGCGAATTCGATCTGCTGCGGATGACACGGTGTTTCCAGCGCATCAAGGACCCAGTCGTACAGGGGCCGGTTGATCTCAAATTCGAGTGTACAGATGGAATGGGTAATGCCTTCGATGGAATCCGACAGGCAGTGGGTAAAATCATACATGGGATAAATACACCATTTGTCACCGGTGCGGTGATGAGACGCCTTGCGAATTCGATAAATGACCGGATCGCGCATGACGATATTGGGAGACGCCATATCGATTCTGGCCCGCAGCACGTGAGTCCCGTCCTCGAACTCCCCGGCTTTCATCCGTTCGAACAGATCCAGGTTCTCCTCAATGGAACGATTCCGGTAAGGACTTTCCTTTCCGGGCCGGGTCAGGGTGCCCCGATATTCCCGGATTTCCTCTGCACTGAGGCTGTCCACATAGGCCTGGCCCTTTTTAATAAGCTGTACGGCGTATGCATATATCCGATCAAAATAATCGGACGCAAAATATTCATGTTCGCCCCAGTCGAACCCCAGCCACCGCACGTCTTCCTTGATGGATTCGATGTACTCGACTTCTTCCTTCAACGGATTGGTATCGTCAAATCTCAGGTGGCAGGTGCCGTTGTATTCCCCGGCGATTCCGAAGTTCAGGCAGATGGACTTGGCATGACCGATGTGCAGGTAGCCGTTGGGTTCCGGCGGGAACCGGGTCACCACGCGACCGTCATTTTTTCCGGACGCCACGTCTTCCGTGACGATGGTTCGTATAAAATCAGAAGTTGGTTTTGTGTCAATTGTTGTCATGTGTTCTTTCCATCCCTTGGTTATATAGAATTCTGTTTTTTTCTGTCTGATGACTGTCCATATAGCACATTGCGGCTGCGGATGCCAGACGCGCGCCGGGATATCGGCTATGAAGATCCAATTGCCCACAAAAGTGATGCTTTTGCGATCTTGAAATCATACAACGCCGTAAAGTAATTGGTCATGGTTTTAGCCAGCAGTGTCTGCGCATCGAGCACATCGGTTGAGGTCGCCACCTGATTCCGGTATCGTTCCTGATTGATCCGAAAATTCTCTCTGGCCTGACCGATGGCCTGTTCTATGGTTTTGATGTTTTTTTCGGTTTCCCTGACCTTGAGATAGGCCTGTTTGACCTGAAGGACAATATCATCGATCAGCTGCTCTTTTTGATGCCGGGCCTTGGCCAGGCGATGTTTTTTCTCATTTACGGTGCTGCGGGTTCTGCCCCATTCCCAGAAGTTCCATACGGCAGACGCGGAGATTTCCCAGACATCGGGATCGCTGATGCCGGTGTCTCCGGAAGTGTCGGGCTCATCTCCCAGGCGGCTGTAGACTCCCTTCAGATTGACCGTCGGGAAATAATCTTTTTTTGCAATATTCACATCTTTTTCGGCAAGCTGAATCAGCAGGTCAGCCAGACGGATTTCGATCCGTTGCTCCCGCGCGCTGTCCATACAGTAATCGATTCCATGCTCAAACGGCCTATAATCCTGGATATCTTCAATCCGAACAGGAGAATTGACGGGACGCCGCAATAATATATTCAGAGCGGACCGGGCCGTATCCAGATTATTCAGGGCAACGACCTGAGCCTGCCGCGCATTGGCCAGCTCAACCTGAACCTGAAGCAGATCGTTCAATGGAATCATATCAATTTCATAAAAATTTCGTGCAACAGTTTCCTGAGCGGATATCTGCTCTATGGTTTTACCGGAAACCGATTCCAGCTTCTGCGCTTTGAGCAGACTGAAATAAATTTGTTGCGCCTCGAGCACAATATCCCGACGGGTCTGTATTTCTTTCCATCCGGCCGTTTCAACCTCGAGCAGAGCACTCCGGTACTGGTTGATGAGCGAAAACCCCGAAAATATCGGCTGAGTTATCGAAACAGAAAATGTATACTGATCATTCGGGGTGATGGTGCCGATGCCCGGTGCGCTGACACTGTCATCAATGCGTCGGTAACTGTATTCGGCACCGAGCGTCGGCAAAAACCGGGTACGCCGGATCTGCCGAACCGATTGAGCCGCCCGGATTTCTTCTTCGGATATCCTTAAACCGATATTGACTTCCACAGCCTTTTCAACAACGGTTTCAAGGGAAAATACGTCACAGGCATCATCCGTCATTGCCAAAGACGGCGACAGCATCAGGATCGCCACCCAAAAACTCCCGATTCTCAGACCTCGGCTTTTCATATCACGCCTTCTGTGAAATATTTTTTTCACTTGACCCCGATCATGGCTGTGTGCAACGATAAAAACACACCGTCTGCAATCTAAGCCTTGTGACTACCCCAAATAATGCGGTGTATGTAATCTTGTTTTGCTTTGAATATCAATAATTCTTTTTATGTTCAGCTTTCATAAATTTTCCACGTCTTTGCGACTTTGCGTGAAATATTTTTTTAACTGACAAAAGATAGTATCGCATTATGAACGCACTCGACAGCCATATATCCGGTATTTCGAATCGTACCATATTAATTATCGATGACGATCCGCTGGTCATGCAGATTGCCCGCGCCATTATTGAAAAAATCGGGTATCACGTATTGGAGGCCGCCACCGGAGAAGAGGCGATCAATATCACCGCTTCTCATGCAGGTGCTATTGATCTGGTCATTCTGGACCTGATTCTCCCGGATATCAAAGCCATGGATCTGTTTCTTCGTTTACGGGAATATCGACCGAATATGAAGGTGCTGATTACCAGCGGGTATAATCAGGATAAAATCATCGAAGAAATTCTGATTTCCGGTGCCGTTGGATTTATACAGAAGCCCTATTCTTTTAAACTGCTGGAATCCAAGCTGAAGGAACTGCTGGGTTCGCATCATGAACCGTGACCCCCTGAACAGGCACTGTTGATCTTCATCCGGAACGGCTTTCATACCCGATCTGCCGAAGATAATGATGCAGCTCCTCGCTGACGGTCCGGTCCACGCTGTTATCCAGCGATTCCATATTCAACCCGGGATACCTTGCCTGAAGGATTTTACGATTGTACAGCATGCGCCAGCTCAGGGTATCCGGCACCAGTTTTCCTTCCCTCACTTCAAATTCATACGTCACGCGGACAGGAATTCGAACCCTTTCAAATCCGAGATCCATTAAGTGATAACATATTTTTTTCTCAACCAGCCAGGGCATTTGCCTGTCCTCCGCAATCACGGCCGAATAATTTACCTAGTCAGGGTAATCAACACAACTTCGGGTTGGCAGTTGAAACGAACCGGAATTCCGGACGAACCGGCGCCGAAAGTTGTGTAACCAATCGTGTCATCCTGAAACCAGATGCCGCCGGCATACAGACGGGGCATATCAATATGGGTAAATACCGGCCCGATGCCCGGAAGTCGGATCTGTCCGCCGTGCGTATGCCCGCACAGGCACAGATCGATGGTATATCCCCGGCAATATTTCATGATTTCAGGTGAATGGGACGCCAGGACGGCAAAAGCTCCGGCAGGCACATCACGATACGCCGCTTCCAGATCATGACATTTATAAAAATGAGGATCATCCACTCCGACGATCCAGAGCTTCTCGCCGTTTTTTTCAATGGGAAAGGCATCGTTGACAAGCATGCAGATACCGGAATCCTCCAGATCCGGAATTGTATTGATGCAGTCATGGTTTCCCAGGATACCGAACACCCCCTCCCGGGCGTTCACATGGCGTACGAGTCTGCGAAGCCGGTGCCCCACCTTGAAAAACGGTCCGTACATTTCCATCCGGTAATCTCCACCCAGCAGGCACACATCCACCTCCAGCGACGACACCAGTTCAATCAGACGGTCATCCAGTCCGTCGAGCCCGTCAATATGCAGATCTGAAATAAACAGAATCTGAAAGGAATCAAATGAACCGGGAAGACGTTCACAAGTCAAGTGAAGATGCTTTACCCGAACATCCAGTGCGTTTTTGACACCGCGCTGATAGATTCCGGCAACCTTGAACACATTTTTCATGAACCAGTGATAATAAATAACATTTTCAAAATTCAGGTATCGCGCCAGACGGGATGACGCCGTATGGCATGAGCGCCAGACCCGGTAACGGGATGAAGATCGGACCAGACGGTGAATGTCGTCTTCGGGCGAGGGCCTCACTATTTTCTGAAATAACACGGATGCCGCCTGATCAACCGCGAAAAAAAACAAAAAACATTCGATAACCTGCAGCCACGGCATGGACAGGGTCCAGTGGAAAAATACCAGCGGGAATCCGGCCTCCAGAATCTGATCCAGCACCGGGCTCTGAGTTCCTTCCGCCAGCATCAAACGTCGTTTAATAAAACTTGACATGATATCACCGATCATGCTCAACAGCCCGGCCGTCAACCCGATCAGTGAGGGAATTCCCACCACGGCTGCCAGAGCGCCACCGGAAAATATTCCTCCGGCAAGCCCGCGAATCGTCTTGTGCTTTCCCAATAACAAAAAACCGTCCCGGAATCGATACCCCCCGTCCAGCGGCTGGTCCCCCATTTCCGGAAGCAGAAATCCCAAAATTCCCGGAACGGCGTTGACAAACAGCAGAAAAATGACGACTTCAGCAGGTATTATCATAAGAAACCTTAACTCGTGTCCATTCTGAAATGTCTGTTTTTACCAAGGCCCTTACATCTGGTTTTTTGGAATTCCGTCAGGAAAATATGCTGAATTATAGGTAATTCCGCAGGTATCCAATCGCTTTTCCACGTCGCCGTAAAGCACGAGTTCCTCAACTTCAAAATTCTCGAATTCCCGGCGAATACCGCGCAAGCGTTTTCGCAGTAAATTGATTTGCTTCATGTTCGAAAAGCTTATCATAACCGCCGGATGCGCCTTAACGCCGGCCCTGCAGAGATTTTCCAGGGCCTGTAACTGAAACTGGAATCCCTTTGGATGCGATCCGGTCAGTTTCCCAAACTGCTTCTCGTTACACCCTTTTAAACTCACTCTGACGTAGAGGTTATGATAACGGGACAGTTCCTTTGCATAGGATTCATCATAACCGATCAATATTCCGTTGGTCTCCAGTATAAACCGGAGGTCGCCTGGGATGAGTTCCAATACCTTGAAAAAATGTTCCCTGCAGATCGTCGGTTCGTTTCCGCTGATCCGGACACGGGAAAAATTTTTTTTCTGAGCCGTTTTCGTTAATTTTTCCGCAACCTGACCGGGAGTGTAAAACCGACCATATCGTTCAGGCTGAGACACTTCGTGCCAGGACCAGCAGAATTTGCATCGCAGACAGCACCCGACACAATCCGCCGTTGAAATACCGCCGTAAAAACGGGCCGCCCGAAAGCGATAGTATTTTCTCGATTCCCCACTGCATACCAGGTCGGCAACCTCCGTTGCCCGCTTCAGAGGATCATATCCCGTCTGCTTCATTTTTTTCACCTCATAATTTGAGGTTAAAAGCCACCAGCCTTTTGTTTGACAAACCCCTAATTTTCATTTAGTAACTGCTGATGAAATATATATCGCTCTGCATGCCTCACCCATCATCAAAGGAAAAACCCTATGATACTCGGAAGCCTGTTTCCGGTGTTTTCTCTGATTGTACTGGGCTATGTGCTGAAAGCCTATAAGATTACGTCCTCCGAATTTTTAAATACATCCGACCGGCTGGTGTATTATATCTTTTTTCCGGTTATGCTGTTCTGGAAAATCGGCGGGGCTGAAACAGGTGCCGATATCGACTGGCTATTCTGCATGGCTGCCGGCAGCGCACTGCTGATTCTCTACATCCTCAGCACGCTGTTTATCATCAAAGCAAAAATTCCGGACTTTCAGGCCGGTTCATTTTCCCAGAGCTGTTACCGGTTCAATACATACATCGGAATGGCGATCGTTCTGAATGCACTGGGAGACGACGGCGTGACCCATTTCGGGATTCTGATCGGCCTGATTATCCCTGTGATCAATGTACTGGCGGTCTCGACCCTGATCTGGTTTTCAGGGCTTCCGTTCAGCCCCCCGAAAAAAGCGGCGCTCATGTTAAAAGCCCTGATTTCGAATCCGTTGATTATCGCCTGTATCGCAGGCCTTTTTTATGCCGCGACCATCAATAAGTTTCCCGGGTACCTTGACAATACGTTTCGACTTGCCTCCCTGGTGACGCTGCCGCTTGCCCTGCTGTCCATCGGCGGGAGTCTGTCGCTCAAAGCCCTGAAGGGGCATTTCAGGCTTTCCATAATCGGGGCAGGATTCAAACTGGTGCTATTCCCGATCCTGGGTTTTATATTCCTGACGATTTTCAGTGTGTCCGGCATTGCGTTCAAGACCGGCATGATCTTTTTTGCTCTGCCCACATCCACCGCGATTTACGTATTGTCGGCGCAACTCAACAGCGATACGGAACTGGCCAGCGCCACCGTGGTATTGTCCACGATATTGTCGTTTGCCTCCCTGTCCGCCGTGCTGATGCTGTTCTGACGCAGAAACCGGAAAAAAACAGACATTTCCGGGCGCGTTTTAAGGTTTTTCAGCGGCATGAAGTTTCCTCAACACCGCCGCTGTCTCCCTGATTTCAGCCAGTTTTTCCGTCATCATGGCCCAGCCGTACCAGTAGGCATAGTCCGGATTGACATGGAAAAAGCCCTGGAACGTTCGCATGCGGTCTTTTAAGTACATTTCCAACAGGAGCTGGTCAATATGGCCGGCCTGCTTCATATCACCGCCGCCGGTACGCATGAAATAAAGCAGATCGGGGTATGCAAATTCATATGCATCGGGTTTCTTGATCACACCGTCCTTATAAAGCGCCGCAACCGTTTCAATGGCTTCGGCCATCAGCCGATCCGCTTTACTCAGCATGGCATCCCCCATCTCCAGCTGCTGTTTCGCATACTGACCGGAGTGGCAATTGCGACATACAGTGTTCATTTTTTCGCGTTCTGCGGACCAGGCCTTCTGCGTCAACCGAACCATATCCAGCGTTTTGACCGCATCCAGCCTGCCCGTAGGCTCCCCGGTTTCAGGATTTAAAACTCCCAGAGCCTTGAGGATCGTTACCCGGTCAGCGGCCCATGTCGGATCTTCGGGCAGGGGCAGGCGAACCCCCAGAAATCCCCATGCCGTATGATTTTCGTGATTTCCGTCCGGCATGTGACAATCCTGGCAGGCCGGCGCATTGGCCGGTTTCGGCAGCCTTCCGGTTTCCTTGACCTGATACCGGGTCCCGTGTTTTGAACTGCTCCACATCTCCCACTGGGGATGATCATATCCCATGTGGCATTGCCGGCAGGCGCTTGGATGCAGGGCCTCCTTGACTGAAAAACTGTGGCGGGTATGGCATTCATCGCAGGAATTGTTCTGGTACCGATACCCTTTTTCCCGCTGCTGTTTTCTCTGCTGCCCGCTTTTGATCCCCATGTTGTGGCACCCGCCGCATCCCCTTCCCCCCTCGATGAGTTCATCGGGTTCCACATGGGTTACCGGCAGGGCATTCATGGAATCCCAGCCCAGATTGTGTTTTCCCCGGACAAACTGCCCGAACTGATCCTCATGGCACTCTGCACATACGGTTTCATCGGGCATAGCGGCCTTTGCAGAATCATCGTTACCGCGATGCGCATCCCCATGGCATGTTGCGCAGGAAACATCTTCACCGGCATGCCGGCTGGATTTCCAGTCATTTACCTGCCCGGGAGTGATTTTCTGATGACAGGCGATGCAGGATTCCGTGTCTTCAGCAGCCCATGCATCATAACAATTGGAACTGATCACGAAAATAACAGCAAACACCAGGCACAGTAAACCAACAGCATGTTTCATGACGGTCCTCCTATATTTGGATCCCTTGTCATCATTTTCCCTGAACTTGGTTCCAACGTCGGCCATATTTTCATAAATTTAACTGCGGAGTCCCGCCCGTTCCCGGCGGTCGACATGGCGTGATCCGGGGAAAAGATGCCGGGAATGGGCGGGACGGAGCCTGCAACAACGTGGTTGAAGATATAATCAAGCCCTTTTCTTTGAATCGGGTTGATTCCAAAAATGTTTTTACATCTCTGTCGGAAGTGGGTGCGGGACTGATGAATATGTTTACTGTTTGAGCTGTATTCAGAGGGCTATAATCAACATATAGTAAATATTGCGGTATGTGTCAAAGACTGTAGCGGAGAGAAAGGGGGCACACCCTTGCCGGCGTGCCCCCAAGGACTATGCCTCGTAAGTTTTTCGATAGGTTTCCCATTTGTTCGTGACGGTCCGGCGCAGTTGTGAGATGTCTTCATTAGAGAGTCGTTTGAACCGGCCCTGGGATCGGAAATACGGCTCGATGTCCTTCATCTTTTTACCGGCCAGAAGACTTTTGGACGTACCGGTCAGCCGGAAACAGCCATTTTCGATCTCATACAAATCCACCAGCCCGCTTTCCACGGCCAGCTTTCCCATTTTCACCGTATAACGCGGATCAAATCCCCACCCCGACGGGCACGGCGTATGGATATGAATGTATTTGGTGCCGGAAATGGTTTTGGCCTTTTGAATCTTATCGAACAGATCCAACGGACAGGCGGCGGAGCATGAGGCCACATAGGGGATATTGTGGGCCGCCATGACTGCCGGCACATCCTTTTTTCCCTGAGGTTTTCCCTTGATGGGCGTGGTGGTGGTCAATGCGCCGTGCGGAGTGGTACCGGACCGTTGAACCCCGGTATTCATATACGCTTCGTTATCATAGCAGATATAGATAAAATCATCACCACGCTCTGCCGCGCCGGACAGCGCCTGAATTCCGATATCGCCTGTTCCGCCGTCGCCGGCCCAGGCTGCCACCTGAACACCTTTTCGATTCATGGCCCGCAGTGCCCCCAGCACGCCGGTGGCCGCCGCTGCAGTGGATGCAAACGTCACGTTGACACACGGCAGTTTCGTGGACGCAATGGGATACAGCCCCTGAAGGACCGTCAGGCAGCTGGGCGGCACCACCAGGATGGTCTCTCTGCCAAGGGCCTTAAGACCGATCCGGTAAGCAATCGACAGGCCGCACCCGGAGCAGGCCCGGTTTCCCGGATGAACGAATTCGTCTTTCGGAAGATTTAAAATACTGGTATTTCCCTGCATATTCAATTACTCCTGGTTTTTCAGACCCAGCCACTGTAACGGGGCCGAGGCTGACTGTGGGCTGCATGATGTGCGCAGTGCGTTCAAAAGATCCAGGGTCTTGATGTCTCTTCCCCCCAGCCCCAGAACATAGCCGGACACCTCAGAGCGCTGCTCCTTATCGTTGGTTGAATTATACAGCGCCGCTTTTACATCCGCGCACAACGGGCCCTGATATCCGTAGCTGACGGCCTTTTCGAACACAATGAGCTGTTTCGCATGGCCCAGCCGTTCACAAATCGCCTGATCCGGAAACGGGCGATACAGTCGAACGGCGGCAACGCCGACCGGAATCCCTTCCTGTCGCAAGTCGTCCACAACGTCCCTGAACCGGTACGCCAGGGACCCGAGACAGACGGCAATATAGTCGGCATCCTCACATCGGTACGTTTCGATATACGGGTCCGAACCGCGGCCGAACTGCGCTGCAAACGTTTCCTCAATGTCGGCCGCCGTTTTCAGCACCCGGCGCATGTCATCCTGGAGCATGGCCCGGAATTCCATATACCCGGGCATGGTGTGGCCCTGAAGATCGGGCCGGGGCTCGGGCAGCGTCACCGTATTGAAGTTGGCCGGATTTTCCGGGTCCAGAAAACGTTCGGCCTCATACGCCGGCAGAAACCCGTCCACCCGGTTTGAATCCGGAACTTCAAACGGCATGTAGGTATGGGACAACAGATATCCGTCATAGCAGACCATTACCGGGATTCGAACGGTTTCCGCCAGTCGGAACGCCTTGATCACGGTATCGATAATCTGCTGATGATCGCAGGCATACATCTGAATCCACCCGGTATCCCTCTGGGACATGGCGTCCTGGTGATCATTCCAGATGGTCCAGGGAGCGCCGACTCCCCGGTTGACCACGCACATGACGATCGGCAGGCGGGCACCGGCCGCCCAGTGAACCTGCTCATGCATATACAGCAGGCCGTTGGCGCTGGTGGCGGTAAACGCCCGCGCCCCGGCAGTGGATGCGGCGATGCACACGGCCAGTGCGCTGTGCTCGCTTTCAACCGGAATATATTCGGCGTTCATATCACCGGATTCAATCAATTCGGAAAGCTTTTCCGTCAAAGGCGTCTGCGGTGTGATGGGATACGCCGCGATCACCTGGGCCCTGGACAATTGAACTCCCATAGCGGCTGCGACATTCCCTGATTCTATGATATGCATGCTGTTATTCCTCCTTCGGATCTTTTCCGGTTTCCTCGACCATCTGAATAGCACCTGTCGGACACTGCTCGGCGCATATCCCGCACCCCTTGCAATATTCATAATCGATCGTTGGAGGAACCTCCCGGGAAATCACTCCCTCCGGGCAATAGAGCCAGCAGAGGAAACAGGCTTCCGTCTGCTTTCGAGCCGGTGTGCATCTGCCGTAATCCATCACCGGTTTCAGCACACGCCAGGACCCGGTTCGTCCGCCGTCGCCGGGGCCCGGCCGGCTGTATGAAAATTTTCCTGTAACTGCTTCATTTGTCATTTAACACCTCCCGTGCGGGTCCGGTCATACGCCAGACAGGCCGATCGTACATTTTCTTCCGGTTTGACACCCGCAAAGGTTTCCCGGATGATCCGGCTGAGAACGTCCATGTCCACAAGCCCGGACGCTTTGGCAAATGCACCGATAATTCCACTGTTAACAATCCCCTGAGGCAGCCCCGCCTCTTCGGCGATATGATGGATGTCGGCAACCGCCGTCCGGATATTTTCGAATGTAAATGCATCCGGATCATCGGCTGTATTGATGATCATCCATCCCCCCGGCTTCAGTCCCGCCGCCACATCCACTTCTTCCAGAAGCAGATGGTCCAGAACCACCACCATATCCGGATTCAGACTGGGAGACAGGTCATAGATCTTTTCCCGGGACAGCTTCAATGAGGTCATCACCGGTGCGCCCCGTCGTTCGGTTCCGAATGTCGGTACCATGACCACGCCGCGGTAACCGGATTCAAAGGCGGCTTTCGCAACGATTTTCGCCGCGGTAATCGCGCCCTGCCCTCCCCGTCCATGCCATCGGATTTCAATAATGTCTTTTTTCATATCTTTCTCGCTTGTGTGTACGGATGTTGCCCCCATCAATTCCGTAAATATATCGGTTTCATTATGAATATATGCCATTTCAACCAGATGCTGAATGGGGGGTAAACATAATTTTATATATTAAAGGCAGGGGCTGTGGCAAGGGTTAATTCAGCGCTTTTATTTCAGGGGTTGGTTTCATACGCGACGCAGCATTACCGTTTTCAAAACATAGTGATTACAGAACGATCAGTTCTCAGCCACATTGAAAGTGATTTTTTTCACGCCAAGCTTGGCGTGAGATATTTTTTTATTCATTTTCAGATGGAAACCGGTACAGATCCCGCATATACTCCCGAACCGACCGTTCCCAGGAAAACCGCGACGCGGCCGCCTGCTCTTGTATTTTCTGCCATTTATCGGGATGGTTCTGCTTTATATCCACGGCCTCGATATAACCGCGCACAAAATTATCCACCTGTTCGGTGACAGTGTCTCCGGTAAACACAAACCCGTTGACGCGGTTTTGAACCGTATCGTTCAATCCCCCTACCCCGTGAACCAGACAGGGCCGGCCCGATCGCATCGCCAGCATCTGGCTGATGCCGCACGGTTCAAAGGAACTGGGCATGACAAACAGGTCCCCTTCCCGGTACAGAAGACTCGCGCACGCGTCCGAATACCCGTTCAGAAACACGAAATGATCAAACCGGGAGGCCATATCGTTCAAAACCGTTTCATACTCACGGTCACCGGTACCCAGCATGATAAAAATCCCCCGTCCTTTCAAATGACCGAGTATGCCCTCCAGACCGGATCGGTTATCGGAACCGGACTGCATCATCAGATACATTTTCTGTTCAGTGATCCGCCCGACATACGTCAGAATGACGGACGGACGACGCCCCATGCGCAACAGGGACTGCAGTCTGGCGTATGCCACAAAATGCGCGGGCAGCAGGGCGTTTTTGCCACCCATCCACCCGATCACCGCATCCGTCATTCGTTCGACGGCCTCCGGCCATTCCACCCGGCCGGTATCGGTTTCCGGATCATACGGGCACCCGTTCAGGATGCCAAACAGGCGATGATGACTTCGGGCCTGATTCAAATCGGTTTCCAGACCTTCTCCTCCGTGATATTGAGGTTTTTTATCAGGTCGAAGAATTTCGTCGGCATATGTCGGCGATACGGTATGCACCACGTCGGCCAGGCGAACGGCCGACGCCATCGGATTGATGCAGTTCGTCCAGCGGGGGTCGGCCAGAAGGCCCTCATCATACGACATGTCCGGATACCAGGCGTCCAGCGACGACGCATCGCCGCGAAACGGACGAATTCCCTGCAACGCCAGGTTGTGAATGGTAAACACCGTCCGTATGGATTTCAGGACCTGAACAGCCGGATTATACCGTCGAAGTACCAGCAAAAACGCCGTGTGCCAGTCGTGCAGATGAATGCAGTCCAGCGGTCCGAATACCCCGTCAACCATCGCCTGTGCCCCTGCCGCACAAAACAGCGCAAATCGTGTTGCATCCGTGGCAAAGGGGCGATGTGGGGGATCAAACGAATAAATTGAAGTCGAAGGTCGCGCTTTTTCAGAACCCAACGCAGGATGATCCAGAACCAGATGCCGGACTCCGCGTACCGGAGATTTTCCCTGAACGTCGTATATCTCCGCCTGATGTAAACTTCCCCCAAACGAAAAATCTACACGGGCGATCCATCTGGATTCGTTAAGGCTGTGAAGAAAACCATAAGAGGGAACCAATACCGTTACATAATGGCCGAATTTCGCCAGCTCGGGGGGTACATCGCGAATCACATCGCCGATTCCCCCGACCTTAGCGCCCCGGATACCGTCATTTTCCGACGCCGCCATGAGCAGATTCATAAAAGATTCCTTTCCTGTCGATTCCTGAATTCATTGTTTTTTCTTGAAAACATCCCGCTCTGTTTATAAGATACTAATTATAGATTCATTTTATCAAACCCATTTGTCCGACATTCGATTCATTAAAAAAATACACCACCCGGTTTCGCTCAAAGAAAAAACCGCACCCGAACTCTTTTATAAACGTTTTTGTATCAATATTTTATAGCTATAGATATTTTTCCAGACTTCAGCTTTAACTTTAAATTTTCAGCTATCCGATAAAGGAGACAAGGTATGGCCGAACCATTTGCCGTTCTGGATTGTGCCCTGATTTCCGTAGCGACCGGAGAAAATGCCCATACGCTTCGGGAACTGCGGGACCGTCTGATGAATACCGATGATCCGGGAATCATGTATTATCACTTCTGGGACGCCATGCTTCGCCCAAGATTCGTGGACCCGGAATTTCAAAACGATTTCTCGGCCTGGGCCTGGCACGATCTTCATGACCGCCGACTGGCCGAAAGACTGGCCATTGTGAACCCGGCGGATTTTCATTATATGGATGATCTGAGGCACAAAGTCATCGACGTCATAGAGGATCGAATGGAGGAACCGGATTTCAATCCACTGATTCATGTGGAATACCCTTTTTTTCTGATGCGGTCCCAGATTGTCGTATTCGATACGGGCATCCGGATCGAACATCCGGAAGAAATGCCCCAACGTATCGAAAAGATGTCTGCCGGCAGCATCTTCTATCATTTTATCGATTCCCGTCGACGAACGGAATCCGGAGAAAATGATTTTTCTGAATGGCTGAGAGGAATTAACTCGCAGTACACCGACCTTACGGATAAAATTGCCGCCATCGATCCCTATTTTAACAGCCTTACGGAATTACGCAACCAGCTTGCAACGATTCTGAAAGCCCAATTCGCGAAAGGGGGCGCATAATGGCCGAAATGCTGGACAATTACGCCATGGTTGCCGGAAACGATGTCATCAACCATCTCAGGCAGCTGGCCGAACCGCTCAAAGGCATGAAAGTGATTCATGTCAATTCCACGAAAGAAGGCGGCGGCGTTGCCGAAATCCTTCACAATCTGATCCCCCTGAAACAGGAACTGGGGCTCGATGCCGTCTGGCATGTCATCAGCGGTGAATCCGAATTTTATCAATGCACCAAAAAAATGCACAACGCCCTGCAGGGAAACCGGGAAGTCATTTCAGAGCACCTGCTGAACATTTACGAACAGACCAATCAAACAAATTTTGAGGCATTGCGGAATGATCTTCAAACTGCCGACATTGTATTTATCCACGATCCCCAGCCCGCGCCGCTGCTCGATTTCTGCACTCGCCGAAAAGGCAAATGGATATGGCGCTGCCACATCGATGCCAGCCATCCTTACCGGCCCGTGTGGAAGTATCTACGCCGGTTTATTTTCGGGTATGATGCCAGCATATGGTCGCTGCCGGATTTTGCCCGGCCCATGCCGCATCCCCTGTATATCATCCCGCCGAGCATCGATCCGCTCAGCGACAAAAACTGTGAATTGAGCCCGGAAGAGATCGACATGATCTGCACCGAATTTCAGCTGTACCGCAACCACCCGATTCTGGTGCAGATTTCCAGATTTGACCGGTTCAAGGACCCGGTCGGCGTTATCGAATCCTATCGGCTTGCCAAAGTATTCAATCCCCGTCTGCAGCTGGTACTGGCCGGCGGCGGTGCCACCGATGATCCGGAAGGCGCGGAAGTCCTGGCAGAGGTTCGCAGCAGTGCCAATAAAGATGCGGACATCCATATACTGCTGCTTCCGCCCGATGCGCACCGTACCGTCAACGCGCTCCAGCGGGTATCCGACATCACGCTTCAGAAATCCATTCGCGAAGGCTTCGGCCTGACGGTGACCGAAGCCATGTGGAAAGGCAAACCGGTCATTGGCGGGAATACCGGGGGAATTCGGCGCCAAGTGATCAACCACCATACCGGTTTTCTGGTCAACACACCGGAGGGGGCAGCGCTTCGCATCCGGTATCTACTCACACACAAGGACAAAATAAACGAAATGGGAACCAAGGCTCGGGCCTATGTCAGGGAAAACTTCCTGCTGACCCGTCATCTCCGGGAGTATCTGTCGTTAATGCTGGCCGTCATTCGCGGTACCCGGGAGCGGATTGAGCTGTATTGACAGATTGTGGCGTATAATAAAATGGTGGATAGTAATCTCACATGCACACGACTGGGAGCAAGATTTCGTGGCAACGGACAATGCCGGTTTCTGGTATGGGCACCTTTTGCGGAAACAGTGGATGTGCACGTCCTGCCGCCCGGAGGCGGTCTGTTTCCTCTGCAACGAAGTGCTTCCGGCTATCACTTCTCAACCATAGAAGGTATTAAGCCGGGTGATCGCTATTTTTTCCGGCTGAACGGGAAAACCGAACGGCCGGACCCTGCCTCCCGGTTCCAGCCCGAAGGGGTTCACGGCCCGTCAGAGATTATACCCCCGGATTTTCCGTGGACCGACCGGAACTGGTCCGGCATCCCTCTGGATCAATATATCCTGTACGAACTTCATGTGGGCACCTTTACGAGGGGAGGGACGTTTGATGATGTTACAAAGCATCTGATTGCATTGAAAGAACTGGGCATCACCGCCGTGGAACTGATGCCCGTGGCCCAGTTTCCCGGAAACCGCAACTGGGGATACGATCCGGCTTTTCCGTATGCGGTCCAGAATTCCTACGGCGGCCCGGAGGCGCTGAAACGTCTGGTCGATATCTGTCACCTGAACGGCCTGGCCGTTGTTCTGGATGTCGTTTACAACCATCCGGGGCCGGAAGGTAACTATTTTCGAAATTTCGGGCCCTATCTTACCGATGCGTATACCACTCCCTGGGGAGCGGCAATCAACTTTGACAGCGCCGACAATGAGCACGTTCGACGATTTTTTATTGAAAACGCCCTGTACTGGATCACTGATTTTCATGTGGATGCACTCAGGCTGGACGCGGTCCATGCGATCAAGGATAGTTCAGCCTTTCCGTTTCTCAGACAGCTGTCTGAAAAAATCCGTAAAATGTCCAACCGCTTAAACCGGCGGATTTATCTTTTCGCGGAAAGCGATCTGAACGATACGAAAATCATCACACCCTCACCGGAAGGCGGCTACGGTCTCGATGCCCAGTGGAACGAAGATTTTCATCACAGCCTTCACCGGGTATTGACAGATGAAACCACCGGATATTATCAGGATTTCAGAGGCGTGCAACATATCGCCAAAGCCGTTCGTGACGGATTTGTCTATACAGGTCAATATTCATCTTATCGCCGCAGGCGACACGGTTTTTCTTCAGGAAACATTCCGGCCGGGCGTCTGGTCGTGTTTTCACAGAATCACGACCAGGTCGGCAACCGCATGCGGGGGGAACGACTCAGCAAGCTGGTTTCCTTCGAAGCCCTGAAACTGGCAGCGGCCATGGTTATTTTATCCCCATCGATTCCGCTGCTGTTCATGGGCGAAGAATATGCGGAAGACGCGCCGTTTTTCTATTTTACCAGTCATGAAGATCCAGATCTGGTGGAAGCGGTCCGCAAGGGACGTCGCGCTGAATTTTCAGCGTTCCAAGAGGAGACTCCGCCACCCGATCCACAGGACGAATCCACATTTCACCGGTGCGAACTTAATCGCAACCCGCGGGCCAACGGCCGGCACCAAGTCCTTCATGATTATTACCGGGACCTGTTCACAATTCGAAAAAACGCCCCGGTCCTCACCCGACCGGGAAGCATGCATGCATCCGTCCTGGCGGACGACCGGCAGAATCTACTGATCATTCACCGTATAGACGGTCTGGATGAATCCCTGATGTTGTGCCATTTCGGAAAACACCCCATGGCCATCGACATCAGGGTACCGACGGGCCCATGGATCAAGCGACTCGATTCAGCCGACACAAACTGGATGGGTCCGGGCAGTCATATACCCGGGCATCTTGACGCCGATGCGCAAACCGCTTCGTTTACCATGACGCCATTCTCGGCAGGACTGTTTTTAAAAAAGGAAATTGACATCACCGGCAGAGCCGATCAAGCAGCCCCATAAAACGGGATGATCTTTTAAATCTGCTGAAAATCCGTACAACACTCAAAAAAACATGTTTTTATTATGGAAACCAAACAATTTATCTGCATTCACGGACATTTTTATCAGCCGCCGCGTGAAAATCCCTGGCTGGAAGCCATCGAGCTTCAGGATTCGGCCTATCCCTATCATGACTGGAATCACCGCATCAATGCCGAAAGCTACGCGACGAACGCCACCGCAAGAATTCTGAACGATCAATATCAGATTCTTAAAATCATCAACAGTTATTCAAAAATCAGTTTCAATTTCGGCCCTACGCTGATGGTCTGGCTTGAAAAGGAATCCCCTGATGTTTACGAGTCCGTACTGAAAGCGGATCGTGAAAGTGTGGAGACATTCTCCGGGCACGGTAATGCCCTGGCCCAGCCGTTTAATCACATGATCATGCCGCTGGCCAACACCCGGGATAAATATACCCAGACGTACTGGGGGATACGGGATTTTCAGCACCGGTTCCAAAGACATCCGGAAGGAATGTGGCTGCCCGAGACGGCTGTGGACCTGGAAACCCTTGAAATCCTGGCTGAACAGGATATCCGGTTCACCATATTAACGCCGTATCAGGCACGAAGCGTCAGACCGTTGGACAGCGAAGACTGGACGGAAGTGACCGACGGCCGCATTGACACCACCATGGTCTATCGGATCGATCTGCCCTCCGGTCGAAACATGTCGTTGTTTTTCTATGACGCCCAGCTGTCCCATGCCGTCGCCTTCGAGGGGCTTATCCACAACGGAGAACATCTTGCTCACGCTCTGTTGAACCGATTTTCAACTCAGACCGAAAGTGCGCAGCTGATCCATATCGCCACGGACGGTGAAACATACGGGCATCATCACCCGCATGCAGACAAGAGCCTCGCTTTTGCGTTGGATTATATTGAAACCCTGTCTTCAGCCAAATTGACCAATTACGGTGAATTTCTCGAAACATATCCTCCGACTCATGAAGTGGAAATCATCGAGAACACTTCCTGGAGCTGTTCTCACGGTATTGAACGCTGGAGATCGGACTGCGGATGCAACTCCGGTGGTCACCATGGCTGGAATCAGGCCTGGCGCACGCCGCTCCGGTCGTCGCTGGACTGGCTCAGGGACAGGCTTTCCCCTGTATATGAGGAAAAAACGCGATTGCTTCTGAAAAATCCCTGGAATGCCCGAAATGATTATAATAATGTCATTCTGGACCGGTCTGAAAATACCGTCGATCGATTCCTTGAAGAGCACGCCTCCGGCCCACTGACGAAACAGCAGATAACAACAGTGTTAAAACTCCTTGAGTTGCAGAAAAACACAATGCTGATGTATACCAGTTGCGGATGGTTTTTCGACGACATATCCGGTATTGAATCCGTTCAAATCATCCAGTATGCCGGGCGCGCGATCCAGATCCTGAAAGAATTGACCGGGACAGATCTGGAAAACGAATTTCTGGAGCGCCTGAAAGAAGCCAAAAGCAATATACGTGAACATCGCGACGGCCGGACCATTTACATTAAATTTGTCAAACCGGCCATGGTGGATCTGAAAAATGTCTGCGCCCATTATGCTATGAGTTCGGTTTTCGAAGAATATGAGGACCAGACGACCATCTACTGTTATACGGCCGAACGGATGGCTTACAGCATCAACACGATGGGTCGGTCCAGACTTCTCATGGGGCGTGCCCGGATCACTTCAAATATTACGAAAGAATCATTACCCCTTTGTTTCTCGGTGCTTCACCTCGGCAAACACACCCTGACATGTGGAATATCGGAGCATCTGTCCGATACCCTCTATAATGAATTAAAAAGCACCATTTCAGATGCGTTTTCAAAAGCCGATTTTCCGGAAGCCCTGCGGTTGATGGATAAATATTTCAGCGGCTCAATCTACTCGCTTCAAACCATATTCAGGGATGAACAGCGCAAGATCTTGAATTACATTCTACAGCCGGCGCTCAACGAAGCGGAAACCGGATACCGACAGGTCTATGAAAACAATGCTCCCATGATGCGTTTTTTGAAAAACCTGAATATACCCATGCCCAAAACCCTCTATACGGCAGCCGAAATTTACCTGAATGCCGCTCTTCGAAAAACGTTTGATCAGGATGAAATCGATCAGGACCATGCAAAAAATCTTCTGGAAGAATCCCGCATGATCGGGCTTGCGCTGGATTCTCCGACACTGGAATATGCTCTGCGTCATTCTCTTGAACGTCTGGCGGACTCGTTTTATGAACGTCCCGGGGATGTGACACTGCTGGAAAAACTCCAGACCGGTGTCAAGCTGTTGAATGTGCTGCCGTTTGAGGTCAACCTCCGACATATCCAAAACCGGTTTAACAGCATTCTGAAAATCATGTATCCCGACATGAACGAAAAAGCACATCAGGAAAACGAAGCGGCGCGCTCCTGGGTGGAACAGTTTCTGACAACCGGCAGGCTTTTATCGTTTTATCTTGAAACGCCCGAGTCGCAACAATAATTCAAATCTTCCGTCCCATGATCTCAATATATCATTATCGTGGAATAAACCAGACGCATGAGAATTCCAACAGCGACATACCGGCTGCAGTTCAATCGGAATTTTGGTTTTTCCGAGGCTTCGGACATCATCGGGTACCTGTCGGATCTCAATATTTCCGACCTGTATGCCTCTCCGGTGTTCAAGGCACGTAAAGGCAGTCAGCACGGATATGATATCGTAAATCCGAACCGGCTCAATCCGGAGCTGGGATCACAGCAGACATTCGACACGTTAAGGACCGATATGGCCGAAGCCGGTATGGGATGGATTCAGGACATTGTTCCGAACCATATGGCCTTTGATGCGGGAAACCGGCTTCTGCGGGATATTCTCGAATACGGCCGGGAATCTTCATGTGCAAACGTCTTTGACATCAACTGGGAACACCCCGATCCGGCATTGAGACAACGACTCATGGCCCCCTTTCTGGGCAGTGAATATGACGATGCGTTAGTGAATGGTCAAATTCGTCTCGACTTCAATGCTGACGGATTTTCCATTCATTATTTCAATCATGTTTTTCCATTATATTCGAATTCTTATACACACATAATAAAACCTATACTTAATGAGTTCAGATCGAGTTCCATTACAGATCCGACAACTTTGGCCCTGTTGGAAACCGTAAAAAGCCATATCCGGTCCACCCGTCAGAACGCATTCCGTCCGTCCGGCCTGAAATTAAAATCCGTGCTCCGGGATTTATATCGCGCGGCCCCGAATTTCAGGCAGGCCCTCGATGCATATATTGCACGAATCAACGGTAAAAAAGGACAGTCCGACAGTTTCAGTGAACTCGACCGTCTGCTGTCCCGGCAGATATTTTATCTATGCAACTGGAAGCAGGCGGCCCGTGCCGTCAATTACCGGAGATTTTTTAACATTAATGAACTGATCTGTCTGAACACCCAGTCCAGAGAGGTTTTTGATCTGACGCATAAACTGGTTCTGAAACACACGAATGACGGAACCTTCTCCGGGCTGAGGATCGACCATATCGACGGGCTGTGGGACCCGCATCAATACCTGTCGCGTCTCAGAGACGCGGTCTGCAACACCTGGATCGTGGTGGAAAAAATACTCCAATCCACCGAAGAGACGCCCGATGCCTGGCCGGTTCAGGGCACTACCGGCTATGATTTTCTTCATTACGTCACGGCAATATTCTGCCGGACGGACCATGAAGAAAAATTCAACCGGCTGTATACGCGATTTACAAAAAACCGGACATCGTGGCACGAACGGGTCCACCGAAAAAAACTGCAGATTCTGGAAAGCATTATGGCCGGCGATATCGACAACTTATCGGTCATCCTTTCACGTATCCTATCCGAGTCAAAACGATTAAAATCCGTCTGTCCAAAACGTCTGACCGCCGCATTGGCGGAAACGGCAGCCTGTTTTCCGGTTTACCGGACCTACATTACTGAACAGGCAGGATCGCAGTTCGACCGGCTGTATATGGATGCCGCGCTCCAAAAAGCGGCTCAACATCGGCCGGAGCTGCAGGCGGAGCTGGAAGGGATTCGATCCGTCTTTGCCGCTGCTGTCCTGGACCCTGATCAGGATACCGGCATAAACGACATCCAAACAGCAGCGGCGGATTTCTTCATGAAATTTCAACAGTTCACGGCACCGGTTACCGCCAAGGGGCTGGAAGATTCCGCCTTATTTGTATATAACCGTTTGCTGTCCCTGAACGACGTCGGGGCCGATCCCGGACGCTTTGGCTGTCACGCGCATGCATTTCACGCGTTTTTGCACCAGCGCTCGGTCTCTCAGCCCCTGACGATGAATGCAACCGCCACCCACGACACGAAACGAGGAGAGGATGTCCGGGCACGCCTGAACGTGCTGTCTGAACTTCCGGGCCCTTGGGAACAGGCCATCCACGCCTGGGCCGGCATCAACAATCGGTTCAAAACGATCATCGACGGCGTCCCCGTACCGGATGCCAATGAAGAGTACTATATCTACCAGACGCTGCTGGGCGCCATGCCGCCGGATGAATCTCTGCATCCGGATTTTATCGTTCGCGTAAAGGCGCATATGGTCAAAGCCCTGCGTGAGGCACGGGAGCATTCATCCTGGATGGAACCGGCTCCGGGTTATGAAACCGCCTGTTCGAAGTTTATCGACAACATACTCAATAAGTCGAACCATACCTTCATGCAGTCGTTTAAAGTGTTTTTGAATAAAATCGCCTTCTACGGCATCTTTAATTCCCTGTCACAGGTACTGATCAAAATTACGGCTCCCGGTATTCCGGATTTTTATCAGGGTACTGAACTGTGGGATCTGAATCTGACGGATCCGGACAACCGGCGGCCGGTAGATTTCACTATACGAAAAACCATACTGGAAGACATTCGTCAAAAAAACGGTTCTGATCGCCATGCCCTTCTGAAGGAACTCCTTAGAAACAAAAAAAAAGGAAACATTAAATGTTTTCTGATCTGGAAAGCTCTGAAGATTCGAAATCAGCATCAGGACCTTTTTCAAAACGGCAGGTACCTGGCGCTGTTCGGCAGGGGGAGGTATTCCCGCCATATTATCGCTTTCGCGAGAATTTTCGAAAACCATTGGTGTATCACGGTTGTTCCGAGATTTCTGACGTCTCTGATCGAAGAAGACCGGGAACCGATGGGCCGTGAGGTATGGCAGGACACCGAACTTTCCCTGCCCGACGGGGCACCCGAGCGTTTTTACAACGTGCTGACATCCGAAGAAATTCTCACCACCGGTAAAATAATGATCGGCGATGTCCTGAACCGGTTCCCGGTTGCCCTGCTGGTTGGAGTTCAGCGTACAGAGCAGTGACGGACGCGGGGATTCGACCCCGAAACAGCCATCAACGATCAGCTAGCCACAAAGGAACTTCCATGCAACCACGCTCCAGCGGCATACTGCTTCATATCACCTCCCTGCCCTCCAGATACGGGATCGGTGATCTGGGGCCCGACGCCTGCCGGTTTGCCGACTTTCTGGCGAAATCCGGCCAGAACGTATGGCAGATACTGCCGCTCAATCCCACGGACCCGGCTTACGGCAGTTCCCCCTACTACTGCACCTCGGCGTTTGCAGGCAATCCTCTGCTGATCAGCCCGGACCTGCTTTTCAAAGAGGGACGGCTGAACCGATCTGAACTGTCCGATATTTCAAGGCCAGGCGGAGATCAGGCCGACTATCGTCGGGCGGCCGATCTGAAAAAGCACATGTTTCATCTCGCCTGGCAGCGATTTCAAAACCGGAAAGGCAAAACGGATTATGAACGGTTTTGCCGATATCACCGCAGCTGGCTCGATGATTATACGATGTTTACCACCCTCAGCGCCTGTTTTCCCGGGAAGGCCTGGTGCGACTGGCCCAAAAGTCTCCGGGAACGACACCCCCGGGCACTGGCGGAGGTAAAAAAACGATTTTCAAAAACCATGGAGTTCCTGAAATTTCTCCAGTATCTGTTTTACGGCCAGTGGATCCGGCTGAAGCACTGCTGCAATCAAAAGGGCATACGAATGCTTGGAGATATTCCAATTTACCTGCCTTACGACAGTGCGGATGTCTGGGCCCATTCAAACTTATTTAAACTGAACCGGCACAGAAAGCCCTATGTGGTTTCGGGCGTGCCGCCGGATTATTTCAGTCGGACCGGGCAGCTCTGGGGACACCCGATTTACGACTGGCGTCTGCTGAAACAGCTCGGCTATGACTGGTGGATTCGCCGGATAGCCCATAATCTGAAGATGTATGATCAGGTCCGGATCGACCATTTCAGAGGATTTGTCGCTTACTGGGAAGTCCCGGCCGCATCGAAAACCGCTCAAACCGGAAAATGGGTCCATGCGCCGGCAGACGATTTTTTCAACCGGCTGTTGCGGCGTTTTCCCTGTCTTCCGGTCATCGCCGAAGACCTGGGCACCATTACACCGGATGTACGCGACATCATGCACCGTTTTGACTTTCCCGGCATGAAAATCCTCCAATTCGCATTTGGCGAAGATTTCCCGACCAGTGCGTATTTACCGCACAATGTGCCGAAACACAGCGTCATGTATACCGGCACGCACGACAACGATACGATCCGCGGATGGTATGAAGATCCGGCAAACACCGAAGAACGGCGACATCTTCATCGTTATCTGGGAAGAAAAATCCCTTCGGACCGGATTCATCTGGAAATGATCCGCACGGTCATGATGTCCCCGGCCAATCTCACGGTCATTGCCATGCAGGATGTTCTGGGACTGGATTCAAGCGCCCGGATGAACCATCCTGCGCGCCATACCGGGAACTGGAAATGGCGGCTGCAGAAAAATCAAATTACGGACCGAATCGCGGATACGCTGCTGGAAATGGCCACCGTCTATGAAAGAACCTGAAGCGGGTTATGCCCGCAACCCAGGACTCATAAAATTGCTTGTTTTTTTGGCAGGGTTTTATTGATAAGGCACCAAATTTCGGGGTAACCGGGACTCCCGACTCATGACTCACGACTAAAAAAGGAGGCACCATGAAACCGGTTATAGATACCGATCTCATCAAAGATGCCCTCAACCTGGCTGAATCCTGGCAGGACAACGCCAACAAAAAATTAACACCCCGGGAAAAAAAATTCCTGAAAAGGCTCAGTCTCCTGATTTCCCATCCGACCGACAAATTCACGTTGGCCCGACTCATCGATCAGGGCTTTCGAAGTAAAAAAACCGGCCGGACGGCACGGCACCTGCGTTATATTTTCAAACGGTCCGGCGTTCCGAATTTCTTCTCCCCTTTCGAGTCCCTGCTCCTTTATATCCTTCTGACGGCCGGGCGGCTGTTGCCGGGACTGTTTGTTCCATTGATGATGGACAAGATCCGTCTGGAAAGCAGCCGGATGGTGATCCCGGGAGAGAAGGATTTCCTGCATACCCACCTGAAAAATCAGAAACATCAGGGGTTTCACGTCAATATCAATCACCTCGGAGAAGCCGTTCTGGGAGAAGAAGAAGCCCTTCACCGGCTCCAGACATATATTTCGGATCTGAAGCATCCGGATACCGAGGCTGTCTCGGTCAAAATTTCAACGATCTGCTCTCACATCGATCCCCTGGCATTCGAACATACGGTCAGCGTCCTTGTCGACCGGCTGTCACATCTTTACCAGACCGCATCAGAGTATAAGTATCGTCCCCTGAACGGCCCGCCCGTTCCCAAACTGGTCTACCTGGACATGGAGGAATACCGGGACCTTCATCTGACGGTCTCAGCTTTCACACAAGCGCTCGATCAGCCGGCGTTTCAACACGTCACCGGCGGCATCGTGCTGCAGGCCTATCTTCCGGACTCATTTGCGATCATGAAGCAACTGACGCAATGGGCCCTGGCAAGAACATCCCTCGGAGGTGCTCCCATCCGCATTCGCCTGGTCAAGGGCGCCAACATGGAAATGGAGCAGGTTGAATCATCGCTGCGCAACTGGCCGCCGGCCCCCTACGACTCCAAACCGGACGTAGACGCCAACTTCAAGCGAATGGTTCATTATGGCATGGAACCCGAACACATTCAGTCGGTCCACCTGGGGATTGCCTCGCACAACCTGTTCGATCTGGCCTATGCCTTTCAGCTTGCCCGGCGAAACAAAGTCGAATCCCGCATGTCGATTGAAATGCTCGAAGGCATGGCGGATCATGTTCTGAGAGCCGTTTCAGAGACGACCGGTAATGTTCTGATCTATGCACCGACCGCGCGTAAAGAGGAATTTATCAACGCCGTAGGATACCTGATTCGAAGACTGGATGAAAACACGGGGTCCGAAAACTTTCTCAGGTACGCACCCGATCTTGAAACCGGGACGGCATCCTGGAACCGATTGAAACACCGGTTCCTGGAATCATGTGTTCATATGTCCCACGTGTCGGATTGTCCGCGACGAACCCAGGACCGGTCCCGTGAGGTCTTTCCCGAACGAATGGGGACCTGTTACAACCGGGAATTTTCCAACGAACCGGATACGGACTGGGCCCTTCCGGCAAACCGCAAATGGGCGAAAGAAATTCGACGGCGATGGGAAAAATCCAACGAAGCCCCCCCCTTGCAAATCCCGATTGTGATTGGAGAAAAGGAAATTTACCAGCGTCGGGATATCCGAACCTGCCTGGACCCGTCCAAACTTCCGAATCAGGTACCGGTGGCCGTATGGAGACCGGCCACGCCCGGGGATATCGATCGAGCGGTAAGCATCGCAAAAAACGATCCTGACGGATGGAGATCGATCAGCCCGGATCAGCGGCATCTATTGCTTTCAAAAACAGCCTCCGAACTTCGAAAATCCCGAGGGGAGCTGATCGGCGCTGCAGCGGCGGCTACCGGCAAGATGTTCACGGAAGCCGATCCGGAAGTGTCCGAAGCCATAGATTTTGTCGAGTACTATCCTTTTTCCACACGGACGTTTACACGCATCCCTTCGATAAACGCGGCCGGTCGGGGCGTCGGTATCGTTATCTCTCCGTGGAATTTTCCCATCGCCATCCCCTGCGGCGGTATCACCGCCGCTCTGGCTTCCGGCAACACCGTTTTATTCAAACCCGCATCCGATGCCGTGCCGGTCGGCTGGGTGCTGTGTCAGGCCTTCTGGAACGCCGGAATTTCCCGTAACGTTCTGCAGTTTATCCCGTGTGCAGGAAATGTGACCGGCCATCACCTGATTTCCCGACCGGATGTAAATTTTGTCATACTGACCGGCGGAACAGATACCGGCCTGGGAATGCTCAAAGAAAATCCGGGAATGTTTTTATCCGCCGAAACCGGAGGCAAAAACGCGACCATTGTCACGGCCATGTCCGACCGCGATCAGGCGATCCGGCATGTAATATATTCGGCATTCGGCAACAGCGGCCAGAAATGTTCCGCCACGTCGCTGCTGATCCTGGAAAAAGAGGTTTACCAGGACGAAAATTTCAAACGCCGATTGATCGACGCGGCCCGAAGCTTCAGGACCGGATCGGCCTGGAAATTTGAAAGCCGGATGGGGCCGCTCATTCGTCCGCCTTCCGGTGCGCTGAAAAAAGCGCTGACAACGCTCGAGCCCCAAGAATCCTGGGCCCTTCGACCCGAAATGATTCATGACAATCCGCATCTCTGGACGCCGGGCATCAAATGGAATGTTCAGCCCGGATCGTTTACCCACAGGACCGAATTTTTCGGACCGCTTTTAGGGGTCATGAAAGCAAGTGACCTGGCGCATGCCGTTCGGCTGGTCAACATGACCGGATACGGACTGACATGCGGACTCGAAAGCCTGGATGAACAGGAACAGGCATTCTGGGAAAACCGCATTCAGGCCGGAAACCTCTATATCAACCGCATCACCACCGGTGCCGTTACACTTCGCCAGCCGTTCGGCGGTATGGGCAAATCCGCCCTGGGACCTGCCATCAAGGCCGGTTCCCCCAACTACGTGTCCCAGTTCATGACGTTTGAAGAAACCGGGTTCCCGGAAACCGGCGCGATCGAACCGGATCATCCGCTGCTTCGTATGGCACAGCAATGGGAACAGAAACTGAACTGGGGCTTGTTTGCAACACACGAAACAGACCTTCGAAGAACCGTCCGTGCCGTCAAAAGCTATCTGTATCACGCCCGGCAGGAATTTGAGCAGGAAAAAGACTATTTTCACCTGAGAGGCCAGGACAATCGATTCAGGTACCGGCCGCTGGGAACCATCGTCGTCTGTCTTCATGAACACGATACCCTGTTTGACATACTTGCCCGTATTGCCGCGTCAAAAATTGCCGGCAATGCGACGATCGTAAGCATCCCCGGTAAATTAGACACAGTTGCACTCCAGTTTTTCAAGATGCCCGAGGGCCGACAATTTCTTGAAGGTGTCGCGATACGGCGGCAGCCCACACAGGAACTGATTGGCGCCATGGCCCTTGCTGACCGGTTTCGGTACGCAGCCCCCGACCGTGTCCCTCTGCCGGTGATGCAGGCCGCGGCCCGGGCCGGGTTTTACATAGCTGCCGATCCCGTCCTGATGGAAGGCCGTATCGAATTGATTCATTATTATCGCAACCAGAGCGTTTCCTTCGACTATCACCGATACGGCAATCTCGGTGAACGGGCCGTTTTTTAAAAAAAAGAGTTTTTTTTATAATGGCAATTTTATGAATATTGAATTGCGGGCGCAGCTAGCTTCAGAAATTTTAAACTAGAATTCTTGCAGAGATTGAAAACCTCTGATAAGAAACTATTCATTAGACATTAGCCGATTTGAGCCTGTTTTTCTTACTATTGAACCTTGATGAATCTAAACATGAGAATACCGAATACATTTTTTCCACTCCTCGTGATTATCCTGGTATTCTCATTGTATCCACCATACTGCAACGCACAACCATCTCCTGATGAAAAGCATCTGGTTTTTCTGACCTGGTCCGATTATATCGACCCGAATCTTGTCAAAGAATTTGAAACCGCTTATCAGTGCCGGATCAAACAGATCTATTATGAAACCGACGAACAGAAAGATGAATTTCTGCTGGCAACCAATGGTAAGGGGTTTGACGTCGTCCTCAGCTCCGGAATATCCATCTATCACTACCTTAAACGCAAATGGGTCCTGCCTCTGAATAACGAAAGCATCCCCAATCGAAAGCATATAGATCCCCGCTGGTTCGAAGCACGCCCTCAAATTTCCGGCTATACGGTTCCCTATCTCTGGGGTACCGTTGGTATAGCGTACCGAAAGGATCTGGTCAAAGGTTCTGTCGACAGTTGGCGTGATTTATTTCTACCCGCGGAAGATCTGCGCAAAAAAATCATCATGATCAAGGATTCCCGCGCTCTGTTCTTTGCCGCGCTCAAAGCCCTGGGATACTCAGGCAACCGTAATGATTTAAAAGCCAATATCCGGGCCTATCAACTGCTGCTGTCCCAGCAGCCTTTTGTTAAAGCTTATTCTTACATAAAGCTGTCTCCAGAATGTTGTATAGTGACCGGTCAATGCGAAATGGGCATGGTTTTTAACGGCGATGCCCTTATTTTGAACGAGTATGAGCCGAATATCCATTTCACGGTTCCAAAGGAAGGGGCCAATCTGTGGATCGATTATTTAATTGTTATGAGGGCCTCAGAACATCGGGAACTGGCCAAACATTTTATCAACTTTCTGCATAAGCCCCGAAACGCCGCCAGACTCTCGTTGTTTTTAAAATACGCTACCCCGAACAAAACCGCAGAAGCGTTTCTGCCGCCCGGGCATTTAAACAATCCCTTCATTTATCCGGACAAAACAACGTTAAAAAATTGCGAAATACTCAAAGAACTGCCGCCGCACATACTCAGATACCGAAACAATGAGATTTCTCATATCATTCACCAGGGCAAATAAAGCATGAAACTTCAGACCCGAATAATTGCACTGATTCTTCCGTTGATTGTCATACCGTTATGCGGACTGGGATGGATTGTTTATAAACGATTTGAAACCAATTATCAGTACAACCTGATTCAGCAGATGGACACTACCATGCATCAGGCGGGAGTTCAGATTCTATCTGAAATTCAATCCGCTTCAGCCGATATGGATCTCCTTGCGAACACCGCACTTCTGAAAAATTTCATGATCACTAAAAATCCGAACGAACGTTACGGACTTCTGCAACCGGCTATTATGAAGCTGTTAGCCTGTTATCACAACACCCATCCGGATTATGAAACTATTTCCATCCATTTTCCCAACGGTGAAATGGAAGTGTGTTCCACGTTCCCATCCAGATCGAATGTCGTAAAAACACAGGACCGTGGCAAATTCCTGAAAAATTTTTCTCAATCCCCGGACACATCATTGGCCACGTTTATTCAACGTCCCGATGCATACACGTCCGACCTGCTGATCGTCAAAAAATTATTCTACAGAGATTACGAAACAAACTCAGCATTTGAGCCGGCGCCTTTCAATGGTTTTCTGGTATTAACGGTGAATCTGAACACGTTCTGGTATGAGATTCAGAGAAACCGTATCGGAAAAAACGGTTTTCTCTGTTTTGTAGACACTTCCGGCAATATCCTGTCACAGCCACAATACACAGACGTTCCCCGGCTTCTTCCTGATGATTTAAAAAAAGCGACGACACAAACCGTGACTACCGGAAAATTATCCGGAATCATCTGTAACGGAAAACGCTTCAGTTTGATGGCATCAGATGGTGTGCCCGATCTCCGGATATTGTCGCTTTTACCGACATCCGAACTTCTGGAAGCCGGCCGTGATATCGCGCTGATCGTGATCGGGACCACTCTGATAGCTATTATACTGACCTTTACAACCATTCTGACCGGAATGAAACTATTCATTGTGACGCCGATCCAACGACTTATCAACGGATTCCGGGAGGTTTCCAGCGGCAATATTCATTATCATCTGAATGCCAGGGGTAAAAATGAAATCAATCGTCTGGCTCACGAATTCAACCACATGGTGGACACCCTGGATAAAGTGACGGTTTCCCGTGATTACCTGGACGGTATTCTTCATTCCATGAATGACGGGCTGCTGGTCATATCCAACAACGCCCGAATCGAAACGGTCAACGCGGCCTCCTGTTCACTGACGAAATTCAATACATTACAACTTCAGGGGATGCTGATCGGAGATCTGTTTTCATCATCAGATGCCCCATCCATTGAAGACCTCATCGAACAGGATTCCATCTCAAACGTTGAAAAAAATTTAGTCAAACGAAACGGCGAGATCATCCCGGTATTGTTTTCATGTTCAAAAATGACATCCCGATATGACGGAACGAAACGGTTTATCTGCGCGATTCGGGATATAAGCCGAATCAAAGATGCGGAAAAAGAAAAAGCAGAGCTGGAAGCCAGACTCCATCACTCCAAAAAAATGGAAGCCCTGGGTACCCTGGCCGGTGGGGTGGCACATGACTTGAACAACATATTGTCCGGTATTGTCAGCTATCCTCAGTTATTATTGAGCGGACTGGAAAAAACCAGTCCGTTGCGAAAGCCCCTGTCAACCATTCAGAAATCAGGGGAAAAAGCCGCGGCGATTGTCCATGATCTTCTGACCCTGGCGCGCCGCGGCGTCGATATACGTGAAACGGTCAATTTAAACTCGGTCATACTGGAATATCTTCTGAGCCCCGAATCTCATAAACTGCGTTCGTTTCATCCCCGAGTGAAAATTGAAAAGCAGCTTGAACCGGCGCTTTACAACCTGACCGGATCACCAGTGCATCTGTTCAAAACCATTATGAACCTGGTCTCAAACGCGGCCGAGGCCATGCCCGACGGCGGGACCATTTGGATCACCACCGAAAACACATATATCGAAAATTCCATCGCCGACAATAACCGCCTGGAACCGGGCCCTTATATTCTGTTGAGGGTCAAAGACACGGGAATCGGAATCTCGTCAGAAGATCTCGAACGAATTTTCGAACCGTTTTATACCAAGAAAAAGATGGGAAGAAGCGGAACCGGCCTCGGCATGGCCGTGGTATGGGGAACTATCTGCGATCACAACGGTTATATCGATGTTAAAAGCCGTCAGGAACAGGGAACGGAATTCTTTCTATATTTTCCGGCTGTTTTCCAAAAAACGAATGCCATGCCCCCTCAACGTCCGGTTGAAAATCTGAAAGGGAATGGAGAACACATACTGATCGTGGATGATCTTAAAGAACAACGAGAACTGGCCGGTGAAATTCTAAGCCATCTGGGATATGCCCCGTTTTCCGTTGCAGGCGGTGATGAAGCTGTTGAATTTATAAATCAACATCCGGTGGACCTGATGATCATCGATATGATCATGGCTCCGGGCATGGACGGGTTGGACACCTATCGAAAGGTCATAGAGATCCGCCCCGGACAAAAAGCGTTGATCGCCAGCGGGTACAGCCAAAACGACCGGGTAAAGGAAGCCCTTCGCCTGGGAATCGGCGCCTACGTGCAAAAACCTTACACCATTAAAACGTTAGCCCGGGCGATTCGAAGCGAACTCGACAAAACCTGATGCAGAAATTATAAAACAGGCATTTCCGAACGAACTCTTAATCTATACAACCCCATCCGATTATGGTAGAAATTGGATCTTGAAATATATACGCACAGGGAAAAATCATGAACCAAACCATAATCAATACCATTTGTTCTTACTTTACAACCGATTGCGAAAAAAACGATACCGTCTGTCAATGGGAAACTCCGCTGATCGGATTTGCCGATGCGGCAGACCCGTTGTTTCAGGAGTTGAAAACCATCGTCGGCCCGACTCATGCCCTTCCCCGTGATTTTCTGGAAGACGCTGCCGGCGTGATCGCTTTTTTTCTGCCTTTTGACCGTAGTATCGTTAAAAGCAATATTCCGGACGAATACAGTTCAAAACTCTGGGCCCGGGCCTATGTGGAAACCAACGCGCTGATCGAAAGCATAAATCATCACCTCCACAGATGGTTCAGGGATCAAGGGTATGCGTCATCCATCATTCCCCCGACCCATAATTTTGATAAAACCAGACTGATCAGCGACTGGTCGCACCGACACGTTGCCTACATTGCCGGAATGGGCCGATTCGGCCTCAACAACATGCTGATTACCGAAAAGGGTTGCTGCGGCCGTTTCGGTACGATCGTGACCAACTGCCCGACCGTTGCCAACCCTCGGCCGAACCAGGAATACTGCCTGTATCGTCACAACGGCACCTGCGCGAAATGTGTCGAACGATGCCCTGCCGAAGCCCTCACAACGAAGGGCTATGACCGTCACAAATGCTATGACATGTGTCTGATCAACGACAACCGGCACCATGACCTGCCGCTGACCGATGTATGCGGAAAATGTCTGACCGGTGTCCCCTGCTCCTTTCAAAATCCGGTTAAAATTACAGAATAAGGCTTTCGGCAAGAATAAATTGTGGGGCTTGATTCTAACGTCGGCCATTTTTTCGTAAATTTAACTGCGGAGTCCCGCCCATTCCCGGCAGTCGACATCGCGTGATCCGGGGAAAAGATGCCGGGGCCATGAAGCGTTAAGAAGCGCAAACTGTTTGAGGCGCGCCGAGTTTTTGCGCTTTAGGTTCATGGTACCGGCATCCCCCGGATCACGTTGGAGAAGCCGGGAATGGGCGGAACGCAGCCGGCAATAACGTGGCCGAAGATATACTCAAGCCCGAATTATGCAGAAATCAGGCGGGATTTTGCGAATTTGTCAATTCATTTCAGAAACAGCCCGTAAACGATCGGGATATATAAAAGGGCAAACACCGTGCTGACAAACACACCGGTTGCCGCTTTTTCCGGTTTGACGTGAAGCTGGGTGGCAAACATGACGACATCCACCATCAGGGGCACTACGGCAAACACGATCAGGCAGTTGTAGACGACCGGGTTGTACATATGCAGCACATACCGATCCAGACTGATGATTCCGTAAACCATGATCGGCCAGACCGCAAATTTTGCAACATGCGTCAGCAATGTATACCGCCGGTCAATTTCAAATTTACGAATACGCGACATCCCCAATCCGATCATTAAACTGCCGAGAACGATATATACACTGCGAAAATTCTCGATCATACCCCGGACGACATCCGGAATCGGCAGATGCATGACGGATATCGCCATACCGGCAAACACCGCATACACCGGCGGCAGTTTGATAAATTGTTTCAGGCTCTGCCAGATGCTGAAACGACCCCTGGCAATCATATAGAACCCCAGGGTCAGTTCGAAAAACAGCATGCCGGTAAAGGCAAGCATGTAAACGCCCAGCCCATCGCCCGGAAACAACAATACATACAGCGGAATACCGAAATACCCGATATTTCCGGTAGCTGCCGACAAGGCCAGCAGGTTGGCGGTCGAATCCGTAAAAGCCCGTTTCCCGATCCAGTAAAAAAGCCCCTCCATCACCGCGCACATGACAAATACCAACAGGGGCACGGTCAGATTCGCGATGGTGATGGAGATATCGGCCACGTAACCGATGATCACGACCGGCGTAATGATATGAATCAGCAACCCGGCAATGGATTCGGGAGAAACATTTGAAAAACGCCCGGCAAGAAAACCCAGAGCGATGATGATGTACAGCGGAATCAGCTTAATCAGCACAACAGTAAACACACTCATGGAACAACTTCCTGGAAGATCAATGGTTCAGACGCATCAGAGAGCATTAGGCTGTTGGATGCGTTGGTTCAGACAGACACTAATTACACCTTAAGTGAAAAAAGTGCCAGATAAATTCTTAACTATACAAAAACGCCCGGACGTTTCACGACCGGGCGTTTCATTTGTCTAATTTCCGATAGAATCAGGTATCGTTACCCCTTACCTTCTGATCCCTGACAATCAAATTTCAATTACTTTAGCCATGCATCCACTTTATCCGGATGCTCGTTTACCCACTTCACTGCGGACTTATACTCATCCATTCCGTCCTGATTCCAGACCATGACCTGACCGATATCGGCGGTTGTCCAGAAAAATTTATCCAGGAACCGGTACACGTCGGGAGCTTCTTTCTCAAGCCCTTTTCGAACCAGAGTATTGATGGTTTCCGCGCCGCCGAAAACCACTTTGGGATCATCGAGTATTTTAAGGTCCCAACGACCGAATTTCCAGTGAGGTGCCCATCCGGTGACCACGACCCATTCGTTTTTCTTGATGGCATTTCCGAGAACCGCCGTCATCATCGCACCGGAACCTTCCATCAGTTTGAATTTATCGAGGCTGTATTCACTCAGGGCGTTTTCCGCCATTTTCATCAGGCCGGCCCCCGGATCGATGCCGATAATTTTTCCGTCAAACTTTTTGATGTTTTCATTGAGCTGGTCAACCGAATCAATCGTAACATAAGCGGGAACAACAAGCCCCAGTCTGGCGCCTTCCAGGTTGGGTCCCAGATCTACGATCCTGCCGCTGACTTTTTCATAATAATCTTTATGGGTGGCCGGCAGCCAGGCGGTCGTCATCGCATCCACATCGCCGGTAGCCAGTGCCTGAAACATCGCTGCCGCCGATACCGGGGTCAATTCACATTTATACCCGAGTTTTTCCTGTATCACCGCTTTAGCCACATTTGAGCTTGCCGTTGCACAGGCCCACTCCACATACACGATTTCGATCTTTTTCTTTGACGCAGCCATCAAATAATTTGCCGGTATTAACAATAAAAGCGCCATCAGTATCCACATACTTTTTTTAACCAATTTCATTTCTTTTCCTCCATCTCATTTAAAGCGGGCTGTGCCCGCAACCCCATTTTCATAAAATTGCCGATCCTCAAAAAAATCTCTTTTTTTGGGCTTGCTTCTACCTTCGGCCATATTGTCGTAAATTTAACTGCGGAGTGCCGCCCGTTCCCGGCGCATGCCATTGCGTGATCCGGCGAAACCGGGTTTTTTCCGGACCGAGGAACATCAAATTTATCAACAACGGCTAGCTTGCGGATGTTCCCTTGCCAATTTTCTGCATGATTCGATCCAGTGCGATTGCCACGATGACAATTCCAAGTCCGGCCTCAAAGCCCTTTCCGGGCTGAAGTCGCTGAATGGCTTTCCATACTTCTCCACCGAGCCCTTTCGCGCCGATCATCGATGCAATAACCACCATCGAAAGGGCCAGCATAATCGCCTGGTTCACGCCGGCCATAATGGTTGGTGTCGCGATGGGAATCTGCAGTTTGACCAATTTCTGCCATCGGTTTGATCCAAAAGAATCTGCAGCCTCAACCAGTTCCACGGGAACCTGTTTGATTCCCAGACAGGTGAGTCGTATGGACGGCGGCATGGCGAAAATAACAGTCGAAAAAATGGCCGCCACCTTGCCCAGACCAAAAAACGGAATGGCGGGGATCAGGTAAACAAACGCCGGCATGGTCTGCATAAAATCAAGAACCGGCATGGTTATCTTGTAAACAACGGAATTCATGGCGGCCAATATGCCCAGAGGTATTCCCGTCATTATGGTTACCAGGGTCGCAATACAGACAAGTGCCAGCGTGCTGACGGTAGTCTCCCACAAGCCCATATTGTGAATCAGAAAAAAACCGATCAAACAGAAAAACCCGATCCCCTTTTTTTTGGTTGCCGCCCAGGCCCCCAGTGAAATGGCCACAATTAAAACCCATGGAGGAACAAAGAGCATCAAATCGATCAATGCGTCAATTCCGGTTTCGGTAATGTCCGAGAGGGCCTTGGTCATTCCGGACAGGTGGTACACCAGAAAATCGATGACAGCTTCAACACCTTTTCCTATGGGTATCTTGGGTATAATTATATTCATGAATAACTGCCTCCCTGTGCCAGCGCCGATAAAAGCCTTCCCTTGACAATGACCCCTTTCAGTTTGCGTTCATCCGATACGACCGCCAGCGGGTATGAAATGTCTTTTATCAATTCAAAAAGGTCATTGGCCGGGGCATCCGGCCCCACGGTCCGGACATCTTTTCGAATCAGATGCGTCAGGTCTTTTCCATTATTTTTCAATGCAGCCGAAGCGTCCTCTGCGTATATGATCCCCTGTAGCGCATTGTCATGATTGACAATAAAAAGATTGGATATATCGGCCTGGCGCATCTTTCTCAGAGCAGACCGCGGACCGTCGTGATTCAGGTAACCGACGGCCTTGCTTTTGCTCATGATGGTTTCAGCGGTCAAAACTTTTGAAATATCCACATCCTCGACAAATTTTGCCACGTAATCGGTCGCCGGGCTGGTCAGAATTTCTTCCGCCGTTCCCACCTGGACGATTTCTCCGTCTTTCATCAGTATGATCCGATCACCAAGCTTCAGGGCTTCATCCAGATCATGGCTGATAAAAACAATGGTTTTTCGGACCCGCTTCTGAAGATTCAGGAGTTCATCCTGCATATCCCGACGAATCAGAGGATCCAGAGCACTGAAGGCTTCATCCATCAACAGAATGTCCGGATCAAGAGCCAGTGCCCGTGCCAGACCGACGCGCTGCTGCATGCCTCCGCTGAGTTGACTAGGATATGAATTTTCCCATCCGTTCAATCCGACCAGTTCCAGTGCCTCCAACGCCTTACGATGACGTTCGCTCTTATCGACGCCCTTAATTTCAAGCCCGTATTCCGTATTCTGAACTACGGTTCTGTGAGGAAACAATGCGAAATTCTGAAACACCATGCCGAATTTCTGCTGACGAACCATTCTTAATTCTTTAGGCGACAGAGTGGTAATCTCCTGACCGTCCACATATACCCGCCCTCGGGTCGGTTCTATAAGCCTGTTGATGCAACGCACCAGAGTAGATTTTCCACTGCCGGAAAGTCCCATCACCACCAGAATTTCCCCGTCCTGCACATCGAAGCTGACATTAGCGATTCCAACCCCCTGTTTTGTTTTTTTCAGGATCTCATCTTTCGCGGCTCCTTTTTCAAGCATCCGCAATGCTTTTTCCGGATGTTTACCGAAAACTTTGATTAATTGATCTACCTTGATTTTTACTGTCATAATCTATCATTTACCGTTTCCACTGAGAACACTGCCCCCATGAACTATAGCGGGATCATTGTTTTCAATTCAATGTATTTTTATAAAATATTATTTACAATTTATTCGTTCGAAGCAAATTTTATCCTATTTTTATATATTATAATGATTTCAATTGCAACATTGCATAATTTAATTTATATTCGATTCAATATATTTTTTAATTTTTTTTATATATTTAATTTTGGTTGAATAAATATTATGTACGCAAAATCGTGAGGAGTGACGACCCACATTCAAGCAAGATAAAAAATTAAAAAAACAATCTGCCATTCAGCGTTAATGGGCACGGAAAAAACGCTTCAAATTTACAAAGCATGTGGATTTTTTAAATAAAATAGTTTATACCGATCCAGTAGCCTGACGGAATTCGATTCCCATAAAATCCAGCCTTCTCAGTTTAGGCATAAGGTGTTGAAAAAAACATGAGATCAAACTCATTAAATTTCCCACCGAGGATTCGCTCATTATAAAATTTTCTTTGTGAGAAACGTTCATGACATCATCTTCCGAAAATACGTTTAACGGAATCAAATGCAGCCATTTGTGCAAAGAAGTCCTGCTGTCCCTGCGAAAAATCATGCAGGCCATTGATCTGCACTCAAAAAATCTGACCAAAAAATACGGATTGACCGGCCCCCAGCTGGTGGTACTTCAGGAGATATCCAATCATGACGGCATTTCGGTAACCGAACTGGGAAGATCGATCAGTCTCAGTCAGGGAACCGTTACCGATATTCTCTCACGGCTTGAAAAAAAAGGATTTATCACAAAAAAACGATCGGACAGAGATAAGCGACGGGTGGATATCCACCCTACGGAAAATTGCCATCAGATTCTCGAGCAGGCACCGCCACCGCTTCAGGAAACGTTTCTGGAGGAGTTTACCAACCTTGAAAACTGGGAACAGCTGATGATTCTCAGCTCCCTGAAACGGATTGTGGATATGATGTCCGCCAAAAAAATCAACGCGTCTCCCATACTGGCATCCGGCCCCATATGCGGTGCTGGGGATGTGAAACCCCATGTCTGAAAAAAGAATCGTTTCAAACCAATATGTTCAAATCGATTTCTCAACAGCGACGAGATATGCTATAAATAAATAACTTGATCCTCTAAAAGGAACCTGCCGCACCCGATGCGAATGATTTTATTTATTTCCATATTTCTGACGATTTACGGAGGGCTTCATGGGTATGCCCTACTGAAATTCGAGCACGTCCTGCCGATAAAGGGGGTATATACTATCCCGGCCGGCCTGTTTCTGAGTGTGATGGTCCTGTGCCCGATTCTAATTCGAGTTCTGGAAAGCGCTGAATTTGAAAGAACGGCTCGTTTTCTGGCCTATACCGGTTACACCTGGATGGGGTTTGTCTTTTTATTCTGCAGCATTTCCCTGGTATTTGACATCGCCCGATGGGCGGGGCGACTGTACGCGTTCATTTTTCAAAAAGACGGCGTGTTCAGCATTCCGAGCCCGGCAACCGCCGGTACGGTTGCCATGGCTCTGGCCCTTATGATAACGCTTTATGCGCTGTTTGAAGCGAAACACATCCGAACGGAGCACATCGTTATACCCGTTCCGAAAATCCATGGCTCCACGGAACGAATCCGCATCGCCCAGATTTCCGACGTGCATCTGGGCCTGATCGTCAGAGAAAAACGACTCAAAAAAATACTGGATGCGGTCACGGCGCAACAGCCGGACGTTCTGGTGTCCACCGGCGATCTGCTGGATGGACAGCTCAACGACATGTCAGGGGTTGCCGCCATGCTTCAGGACGTTCGCCCCCGGTACGGAAAATATGCGGTCACCGGCAACCACGAATATTATGCGGGGCTGTCACGCTGCCTGGAGTTTACCCGGAATGCCGGGTTTACAGTCCTTCGCAACCGGGCTGAAAAGATCTCGGATTCACTGTATATCGCGGGCGTTGATGATTCCGGACGGCATCATGTCACCCCCGACGATCGGAAAGTGAATACCGATTTTCTATCCCGGCTTCCCGAAGATGCGTTCACGGTACTTCTGAAACACCAGCCGCGGACCGCTTCACCGGAGGCTTCCCATATAGATCTCCAACTGTCCGGCCATACCCACAAGGGCCAGATTTTTCCGTTCACACTGCTGGTACGCCTGTTTTATCCTTACGATGCCGGGCTGTATGAATTCGATGACGGCCACCGACTTTACACCAGTCGCGGCTCGGGCACCTGGGGGCCGCCCATGCGTTTTCTGGCACCGCCCGAAGTCACGATCATCGACCTGCATTTTCGGGGACGTTCTTAGGCCCCGTTATCGCAGGCTCCGCAGTTAAATTTGCGAAAATATGGCAACGTTAAAACCAAATCCACTTTTTTCATTAACCGTCCAAAATATTCAACGCCGCTTCCTTGTCCGCATTCATGATATAGTCAATGCCGCTGATCCGGGATGCATCCGGTGTGATCGCTGCCAGATCGCTTCGGACAATATGCTCGGTTGAGAACTTTCTGCTTCCCGCCATGATCTGACTCAGCCCCTGGCTGAGGCGTTCGTAATATGTATACAGGCCCAGGGCGCCGGTAGGCAGCTTATCAAACTCTTTATCGCCGAGTTCCTTTCTGAGAGATGCGGCCGTTACGAATATCTCATCCTTTGACGTGCCGAAGCGTTCGATATATACCGGTACCTGCCGGTCATCGATGGTGCGGCCGATGGTCTTGCCCACCATAGCCGCGGCAATGGGTCCCCGGGCCATACCGATGAGTTTTACAAACGGAGCGCCCAGCGCCAGCCCCTTGAATATCTGGTCTTCAAAGGCGAAACCGCCGGCCAGTGTCAACGCCGGCAGATATTTGCCTTTCGCGGCCAGGTGAGCGGCATATTGAACCAGAAGTGAGTGCAGTTCCACGGGCGGAACCCCCCATTCATTCATCATTCGCCACGGGCTCATCCCCGTTCCCCCGCCGGCACCGTCAACCGTCAGCAGATCGAGTTTGTATTTTGAAGCAAACGACAGCGCCCGAGCCAGATCAACCGGCCGGTAAGCGCCGGTCTTGAGGAAGATGTATTTTGCGCCGGCCGCCCGTAGTTCTTCGATCCGGCGGGCGAAAGATTCCTCGGAAACCATGCCCACGCGGGAATGACGCTCGAACTCCTTGAAGGCCCCGCGATTAAAGGCGTTGATCACATCCCCATCAAAGGGATCGGGCAGAACGATATAACCGCGATCGGCCAGCATCTGGGCTCTTTTCAGGTCCCGGATCTTGACTTCGCCGCCGATATCCTTGGCACCCTGTCCCCATTTGAGCTCCACGCACTGCACACCGAGTTTGTCGATCGCATACTCCTGTGCGCCAAGCCGCGTGTCCTCGATGTTGGCCTGTACGATAATGGCCCCGTAGCCGTCACGCTGAAAATCCTTATAGAGTTTCACTCTTCGCTTCAGATCAACGGTATCCACTACCCTGCCGTCTTTCAGAATGGCCTCCGGGTCCATGCCCACGACATTTTCACCTATGGTCAGCCCCGTACCCATCAGGGCGGAACCGATGGCCAGTCCTTCCCAGTTATTCTTTGCGATGGCGGTGGAGCCGATGCCGGGAATGATCCACGGGCAACGGAATTTAATGCCGTTGTCTCTGCCAAACGTAACGTTCAGATTCACGTTCGGGAATATGGCCTTGTCGCTGTCGGCCTCTATGCCGTGGGCACCGGTGCAGGTTCCCATGATGTTGAAATGGGAATAATCGACGGGATAGCGTTTCTGGCCAGCTGTGGTGATAACCCCGAACGGTTGAGGATAAATGACCTCATGCCCTCTGTAGGCCGATTTTCCGATTTCGCACATCCCGATGCACCCGTCCACACAGGTCGCACACATGCCCGACGTCGGCACGACTGAATCTTCCGTTCTGTTTTTCGTAAGCGTTGCGGCTGAAGCATTTACTTTTGAAGCTATCATACTATTTTACTCCTTCATGGCTTGTTTTTATTCTATCTCACAGGCGGCACATGGGGACAAATAACACATCAGATCATTGTACCGATCCTTTTGAATGCACGGGGCTCTCAGATTTGCACAGGCATTGCAGACGGCCTTGTCCGGTTCGTTAAACGTACACCGAAGCTGGCATGCCGGACAGATGTACATACAGGCACCGCAAAGCCGGCATATATCGGACTGCACATCAAAAGGCGTACCGATACTGCGATTTTCGCCGCGACCGCGAAAGCCTATGGCCTTTGCCGTCATCTGCTCGGAACACATCCGCACGCACAGCCCGCAGAGTATACAGTCCTCATGCTCCTGTTTGAAACGCTGCCGGCGCACACCCCAGGCAGATGCCAGGTCCTGAATGGTCTTTGACTGAGGGCACGTTGCCAGAAGCAGCTCGATGATCATCCTGCGGGCGCTGACTACCCGCTGAGATCCTGTTCTGACCCTGAGGCCCTCGGCTACCGGATACGTACAGGAAGACACCAGTTTTGTCCTCGGTTCCTCCCCGATCTCCACCACACAGAGCCGACAGGCGCCATAGGGAGAAAGCCCGTCGTCATGGCATAACGTGGGGATGGGAAAACCGAGAAACCGTGCCGCTTCCAGAATGGTCGTACCTTTCTCGACACTGACATCCAAACCGTTAATCGTCAGAGTAATCATATCGTTACCTCTCATCCTCGTTTATGATTCTGAAACACGGGATGCCCATATGTTAAAGAACGCGATTCAGGAGCACGGAAGGAATAAACTCCACAAGGTTTGCGCAGCATTTTCGAAGCCTCGCACGCTCGCTTACCTGGTTGTCTTCAAGGCGTATCAAAGCGTGCATACTGGTTGAACGCGCTCTTTGATGCAACGCAGAATACGGACGAAAAAACAAGTCAGACTGTAGAATTTAATTTTTCCGGGATCCTTATGGACAGACACTATCTTACGTCAATTGCGTCGAATTTACATATGCTTCTACAGGCACCGCATTTACTGCAACAATCCGGATCGATTACATGGCGCTGTTTTTTTTCACCGGTAATGGCCTGATGCGGGCAGGCGTTTGCGCAAGCCCCGCAGCCCGTGCAGTTCTCATTGATGGTAAAACGAATCAGTGCCTTACATACGCCGGCAGGACACCGCTTGTTTTCGATATGCTCTATGTACTCGTCCCTGAAATACTTCAATGTGGACAAAACAGGATTCGGCGCGGTCTGCCCAAGGCCGCACATCGCCGTATCCTTTATAACAACGGCGAGTTCCTCCATCAGGTCCAGATGTTCCATGGTCCCTCTGCCGGAGGCGATATCGTCGAGCAGCTCATACATCCGCTGCGTCCCCTTGCGACAGACAAAACATTTACCGCACGATTCATCTTTCAAAAAATTCATGAAATATCGGGCCACATCGACCATGCAGGTATTCTCATCCATCACGATCATACCGCCCGATCCGATGATGGAACCCGCCTCCGCGAAACTTTCATAGCTGATGGGCATGTCAAACAGATGCGCGGGAATGCAGCCCCCGGACGGGCCGCCGGTCTGAACGGCCTTGATGCCTGTTTTACCGGCCTGGCCGCCGCCGATATCATAGAGAACCTTTCTGACGGACGTGCCCATGGGCACCTCGACCAGCCCGGTATTTTTTATCTTCCCCACAAGGCTGAATATCTTGGTGCCGGCATTCGTGCTTCCGGTTCCGGCATACGTTTGGGCTCCGTTTTTCATGATAACCGGTATATTGGCCCATGTTTCCACATTATTGATCAGCGTGGGTTTTCCATGAATCCCTTTTTCGACCGGAAACGGCGGTCTCTGCCGGGGTTCCCCCATCCTGCCCTCGATGGAGCGCATCAATGCGGTTTCTTCCCCGCATACAAAGGCACCGGCCCCCTTTACCATCGATATATCAAAGCCGAACCCCGTGCCGAGAATATTTTCCCCGAGAAGCCCTGTATCACGGGCCTGCTCCAGGGCGTTGGCCAGATGCCTGACGGCCAGGGGATATTCACTGCGGACGTATATGACGCCTTCATCGGCACCCGCAGCATAGGCACCGATCAGCATTCCCTCGATGATGCTGTGCGGGTTGCCTTCCAGCAGGCTGCGGTCCATATAGGCACCGGGATCGCCTTCATCGGCATTGCAGACAATATATTTGCCCTTCTTGTTTGGAGCATCGGCCAGAAACTGCCATTTCACCCCGGTGGGGAATCCCGCCCCGCCCCGACCGCGCAGACCGGACTTTTTGACCTCATCGATGACCGCCTCCCGGCGAATCGTCGTCAGTGCTTCAACAAAGGCCGAATAACCGCCGTTTCGCAGATAATCCTTTATGTCGAGTGGATCGAGTTTCTCGTTTCGCGCCAGCAGCAGCCGTGACTGATGGCGAAAAAACGGGATATCGTCCTGTTTCTCTATTCTCAGCCCGGTGGCGTCATCCAGATAAAGAAGATCCTCCACCACGTCCCCTCTTACCAATGCCTCGATGACTCTCTGCATGCCTGCGGCATCCAGGTTGGGATAGAAGGTCCTGTGCGGTTCGATGAGTACCGAAGGCTCCATTTCGCAGAAACCATGGCAGCCGGTAATTCTCAGGCAAACCTTTTCCTGCAGATTTTTTTTGAGAATTTCACGCCGGGCGGTGCGAATGAGCGTTTCCGCACCGCTTGCCTTGCCGCAGGTACCGGCAGGAATGACAACGGTCGGAACTTCGGGGCTGATCATTGAAAAAAGCCGTTGCTGCAGGGCCTTGAATTCTTTACTTGATCTGAGTGGTTCCATGGCGTTGTCCTGTAGAAGGTTCCCGGGAATCCGGTTCAATGGTAAAAATTTTCGGGCCTGATGTTGTGGCTTCTTTCTCGATGCCCGCCCGGGCCTTTTCTAGAATAAATTTTACATCCGACCGTTTCACATTGGAAAAGTAGTGCCCGTCCACGGTCACGATCGGCCCCAGAGCACATGCCCCCAGGCAGTTGACCGTTTCAAGGGTAAACTCTTTGTCCCCGGTGGTTTCTCCGGGTCTGATACCCAGTTGTTGTTCGAATTCATCCACAATGGCGGGTGCGGAACGCACATGGCAGGCTGTACCCAGACAGACGGATATGAGATGCTTTCCTTTGGGAGTTAGACTGAAGGCTTTATAGAACGTGGCCACCCCGTAAAGATCAACAAGACTGCTGCCCGTTTTTTCAGCAACCATTCTCAAGACGTTCTCCGGAAGATACTGATAATGCTCCTGAATATCTTCCAGAATCGAAATGGTTGATCCCAGTTCATCCTGACGGGCCTTGATAATTTTATCAATGAGCTCAGGGTTCATGTAAATCCTTCCTCAGCGGGTCGGACTGCGTTTTTTATCATTTTCCCCATGCGGGTCGTCACTCATACTCTTCGCAGTGCCACACGCCGGATTCGGGTTTTGGAAAACCGCAGGTGTCTCTATGAAGACAGTTAGCGCATAATCCCAAAAATTTTTTTGAAGATCGGTCTGGATTGTTTTGCGGATTTGGTTTCATCGAAACAGCTCCTCCCGGGACGACTTTGATTTCCGCAGAATCTTGTGAGGGGACGGCCAGCTCGTACTCCTCGCAAAACTGAATTCCTTCTGCAGCATGGCGACACTCGGAAAAAAATTTACAATTCGAACAGATTCCTTCTTCTTTTTTGTGATGAGTCATATCGTCCCCCTTTGACTTTTAAGACTCACGTGAGAGCTAACACATCCGCAATTGGATCAACGATCACGTGCAAATTAATAATAAAAAAGATTCTAAAGCAGCTAAATACATTTCTTTTTCAGACAAGAAAAATACATTTTCGATAATTTATATAGCAATATTTGTGCCATATATTGATGAAGACGGATTATTTGTCAGGAGATAAGAGGCATGCGTATGAGGCAGGATATCCGGATATAGTCAGAAGCAGAACAAGTGGGGAAAATCTCACCGGCCGGAGAGATTTTCCCCACCGGAAAACAAAATTTGGGTTTGGTTATAACATCGGTCATATTTTCGTAAATTTCACTGCGGAGTCCCGCCCGTTCCCGGCGGTCGACATCGCGTGATCCGGGGAAGCCGGGAATGGGCGGGACGGAGCCCGCAATAACGTGGCCGAAGATATAATCAAGCCTCAAAATTTTATAGGAATCATTCGGTTGAATCCGGTCTGATTTTGAGTTTTTCTCTCAAGGTCTTGCGGTCGATGCGAAGAATTTTGGCCGCACGTGACTTGTTTCCCCCAACGCTTGCCAGAACCATTCGAATATAAGCGGCTTCTTCTTCCGCCAGAGGTCTGAAGGAGGCAGAGGACGAGCCGGCAGAAAATCGCATAAACTCCGGCAGGTCCGGAATCTTGATGACATCGCCTTCGGTCATTATCACCAGCCGTTGAACCAGGTTCTCCAGTTCACGGATGTTGCCGGGCCAAGTATAATTCATCAAAGCCTGTAAAGTCTCATCGGAAAATAACGGCGCCGCCTTTCCCAGATCTTCGGCAAAGGCGGCGGCGAAATGAGATATCAAAGGCGCAACATCCTCCGGACGTTCGCGCAGGGGGGGAATATTGATCGATATGACATTTAACCTGAAAAACAAATCTTCGCGAAACAAGTTCTTTTCCACCAGACTGCGCAGGTCCTTGTTGCTCGAAGCGACGATGCGCACGTCGGTCTTGCACGCTTTTCGGGCACCCACCATCAGCACCTCTTTTTCCTGAAGCACCCGGAGGAGCTTTACCTGCATGGCAGGGCTCATTTCATTGACCTCGTCCAAAAAAATCGTGCCGCCATCCGCCGTTTGAAAAAAACCGGCCCGCGACTCGTTTGCGCCGGTAAAAGCCCCTTTAACATATCCGAACAGTTCGCTTTCCAGCAATTTCTCCGGTATGGCCCCGCAGTTGACCGGGACAAACGGTGCAGAAGCCCTGCGGCTGCTGTAATGGACCGCCCTTGCCACCAGTTCCTTTCCGGTACCGCTCTCGCCCAGAACCAGCACGGTCGCCGTCGATGCGGCGGCCTTCTCGATCTCTCTCAAAACCTTTAGAATCGGTTTTGACATTCCGATAATGCCAAAAGAGTTTGGAGAGACTCGCGGAGAAGCGTCGCGCATGGTCTTGCGAAGTTCCTGCTTGCTCACGGCCCGCTCCACGGCGGTAAACAGCTCTTCATCGGTGAATGGTTTGGCCAGGTACGCCTCTGCTCCCATTTTCACCGCTTCCACGGCACCTTTTACCGATGCATAGCCGGTGATCATGAGCACCTCGATCTCATGATAATTTTCCCGGATATGCCGTATCAGGTCGAGCCCGCTCACTTTCGGCATTTTATAGTCGGTAATGACGATGTCTATCGGAGTGTTTTCAAGAATGGCCACCGCTTCCGCTGCGCCCGGAGCCGTATGTACCCGATACCCGACCGAACTGAGGTTTCTCTCGATAACTTCCAGAGCGGTTTGTGTGTCATCCACTACCAGTATGCTTTTATTTCGTGCCGCCATTGCCGTGGGTTACCTCCTCTACAGCCTCCTGGTTCCGAGGCAGTGCAACGATAAATAGGGAGCCCCGATCCACCAGGCTCTTAACCGTAATGTTCCCACCATGGGCTGTAACAATGCCGTGCACCACGGCTAGCCCCAGGCCGGTTCCCTGATCCACGTCCTTGGTGGTGAAAAACGGGACGAATATTTTATCCCGAACCTCCGGGCTCATCCCGATCCCCGTATCCTCTACCGTCAGGTAAACATTCGATGCGTCAAATGCTGTCTGAATGGTCAGCACCCCTCCGTCCGGCATCGCCTGAATGGCGTTAACCACCAGATTGGACAGGACCTGAAGTATTTGTGACTTGTCTGCGACAATCTCCGGAAGATTCGGCTTGATGACCCGTCGCACCTCCACCGATGCCTTGGGGCATAACGATTCAAACAGGGCCAGTTCCTCTTCTACGATCCGGTTCAGGTTGATCACCTCGATGCAGTGAGGCGACTGACGGGCAAATATCAGAAGCTCCCGTATAATCGTGCGCGCATGCAGGGATGCATCGGTGATTTTTTTCAGATCCTGTTGTGCCGACTCCGGCACTCCCGGGGTTTTCTGAACCAGCTGGGCAAACCCCAGAATCGTATTCAGGGGTTCATTGAGTTCGTGAGCCACCCCGGCGGCCAGCTGGCCGATGGCAGACAGGCGATCGGCCCGAATGAGCTGGTCCTGAAGCTCGGTTTTCATTTCCCGGTCTTCCTTGCGTTCGATCATCAACGAAATCTGCCCCGCGACATTATCCAGCAGGTTCTGTTCCTCTTCGAGAAAGGGTGTTTTCTGAGGGGAACCAGTCGGACCGATATAATGAATTTCCACCACGCCCCGTTTTTTGTCCATGGCATATATCGGGGCGACCTGTTTATGCGTCCCCTCCCGACAATCCGGACTCTGAAACGTATCTCCATCGATAATGATTCGCGCACATGTCCATTTGGGGTGTTGCCATGCCGGAGGAAGCAGCGAGAGAATATGAACAAGTTTCTGTTTGAACGATTTATCCGGATCTGAAACCAGCTGTGAAATGCAGTACAGGCAGGTAAGCTCCTTCAACCGCTCGCTCAGCCTCGACGCAACCGTTTCCAGGCATTCGATTCGTTCCGCTTCATGTTGATTTTCAATCAACCTGGATCCACAATATTTTTCAGTCTTTTTCACGTCAACCTACCTGCATTGGAACATCTTAGGGCCTCGGCATAAATTAATTGAACCATATGACGAAGGATTTTTGTTCGTCTTCAAGGCGTGTCGAAGCGCACATACTTGAAGTATATGTGCTTCGATGCAACGCAGAAGACGGACAAAAAGACAAGTCAGATGGTGTAATTTATTTATGCCGCGGCCCTTATAATTTGCCCCCCACCTCTTCCACATAGCAGAGCAATGGGAATGTATTGAGCCCGTGTCGCACTTTAAGCCGTTGTTTTTGAGACATTGTACAATATCGCCTCCACAAAATGGTTAAATTAACATCTATAACGTTTGATTTCAATATGTCAGTCAACCTGGGGTCACATCTTAAAAGTTAAATATTCGGTTTTTAATAACGAATATTTAACTTTTAAGATGTGACCCCAGTCCCCCAGTTTGCGCTTGACAGTATGCCCGGTATTCATTAATGTTTTTAAAATAATGAAACCGTTTCCAGGGGTGGCGCTTCAGCCTGAGATTAGGGCCTCGGCATAAATTAATTGTACCGTATTACGCAGGATTTTTTTTCGTCTTCAAGGCGTATCGAAGCGCGCATACTTGAAGTATGTGCGCTTCGATGCAACGCAGAAGACGGCCAAAAAGACAAGTAAGACGGTTTAATTTATTTATGCCGCGGCCCTTATACCCGTTGAACCTGATCCGGATAATGCCGGCGTAGGGATAAGACGAGAAGAACTCAATGTGTGCAATAAAGGCCGTTTCTCCGGGGAAACGGCCTTTGCAGTTCAGGCATTCAAAAAGCATACGTTCCACAGGATAAGGAGTCGATGATGAAAAAAATTGTTATGGTGCTTTCCCTGATGGTTTTCTGGGCGGCGACGGTTTCAGCCGCCGGGAACAAACCGTTCGTAACGCTGATGACCCATGACAGTTTCGCGGTCAGTCAGGACCTGATAACAAAATTTGAGGCCCGGTACGGGGCGACGCTTAAAATTTTGAAAAGCGGCAGCACGGGCGCTGCCCTGAATCAGGCCATTTTATCCCGGAACAACCCGCTTGCCGATGTTTTCTATGGAGTGGACAACTCGTTCATGAGCCGGGCGCTTCGGGCGGACATCTTCGACGCCTATGCGTCACCATTACTGGCAAAGATACCGGACCGGCTGAAACTGGACCCCCAGAATCGTCTGTTACCGGTAAGTTTCGGCGATGTGTGTCTGAATTACGACAAAAACTGGTTTGCCGGCAAACAGCTGGCGCCGCCGCGCGGACTCGAGGATCTGATCAGGTCCGAGTACCGGGGGCTGACCGTGGTGCAGAACCCGGCCACATCATCGCCCGGTCTCGCCTTTTTGCTGACCACAATAGGCAAATTCGGTGAAGACGGCTACCTGGATTACTGGAAACAGCTCCGGGCCAATGATGTTTATATTTCAACGGGCTGGTCGGATGCCTACTACGGCCAGTTTACCCGTGCCAAAGGGGGCACCCGGCCGATCGTGGTAAGTTATGCCAGCAGTCCGCCCGCTGAGGTGTATTACAGCAAGGACAAGCCCGAAGTTTCACCGACGGCAGCGGTACTGGCCCCGCTGTCGGCATTTCGCCAGATTCAGTTCACGGGGGTGATCAAGGGGACCCGGAAGCCGGAACTGGCCCGCAACCTGGTGGATTTCATGCTCAGTCCTGAATTTCAGCAGGATATTCCCCTGCAGATGTGGTGCTTTCCCGCCGACCCGACCGCCACGCTGCCCGATGTGTTTCGCAAACACACCCGGCAGGCGAAAGACCCGGTGGTCCTCTCACCGGAGGCAATCGAAAACGGCCGGGAAGACTGGATCGAAGCCTGGACCGATGTGGTGCTGAGGTGAAAACCCGCCTGGCGTGCCTGCTGGCGCTGCCGCCGCTGTTGTTTCTGGGCGTGTTTTATTTTTACCCGCTGCTCAGCATATTCAGCATGAGCTTTGGCATCGAGGGTTTCGGGGATACCGGCGGTATTTCACGGCTGGTGCATACCGATTATTATGCGCGGGTGCTGTGGTTCACGACCTGGCAGGCGGGCCTGTCAACACTGCTGACCCTGGTCCTGGCCCTTCCCTGTGCCTGGGTCTTTGCCCATTTCGATTTCAAGGGCAAAGCATTGATCCAGTCTCTGACCACGGTGCCCTTTGTTCTGCCCACGGTAGTTACGGCCGCGGCTTTCAGGGCCCTGCTGGGCACGGGAGGGCTGGCAAACAGCGCCTTGATGCACCTTTTCGATCTGACGCTGCCGCCGATCCGAATCGATCAAACGGTCTGGTTCTTTTTGATGGCCCATGTGTTCTACAACTATACGGTCGTGCTGCGGATTGTGGGCGGGTTCTGGGCCAGGCTGCCTGAAAACCTTACCGAAGCGGCCCGGATGCTGGGCGCTTCCGGAATCAACGTCTTTTTCCGGATCACGCTCCCGCTGCTGATGCCGGCCATAATGGCCGCCTCTCTGCTGGTGTTTGTGTTCTGCTTTACCAGTTTCGGTGTGGTCCTGATTCTGGGCGGTCCGCGTCTGGCTACCGTGGAGGTGGAAATCTACCGCCAGGCCGTTCATCTGTTCAACCTGCCCATGGCGGCCGCTCTGTCCGTGATTCAGATCCTGTTTACCTTCGGTCTGATGGCCCTGTATACGCGTTTCGAGCGCCGGGCCGCCGTTTCGGTGATGCCGTCGCCGGGCGGCAATGCGCTGCCCCGGCCACGCACCCGGATCGACCGAATGGTGGTGGGCGCCGGCATCCTGTTTCTGATGCTGCTGCTGGGAACGCCCCTGCTGGCCCTGATCGTCAGTTCGTTGCTGACCGAAACCGGGGTGGGACTGACCTATTACCTCGGACTTCTGGAAAACAAGGCCCAGTCCATCCTGTATGTTTCCCCCCTTGCCGCCATGGTCAACTCGGTGGGGTTTGCCCTTGCGGCCACCTTGATGGCCCTGATTCTCGGATGGTTTTCGGCAGCCTTTCTGGCAAGACCCAGAGGTCGGACCGCTGCGTTTTTCGATCCGGTGTTCATGCTGCCCCTGTCCACATCGGCCGTAACGCTGGGATTCGGATTCATCGTCGCCCTGGACGAACCGCCGCTCAACCTGCGTACCTCGTTCCTGCTGCCGGCCATCGCGCATGCGCTGGTGGCGTTTCCGTTCGTGATTCGCAGCCTGCTGCCGGCCTGGCGCAGCATTCCGCATACCCTGCGGGAGGCCGCCGCGATGCTGGGGGCCTCACCGTGGCGGGTGTGGCAGACCGTGGACTGGCCGATCCTGAGCCGCGCCCTGCTGGCCGGTGCCGTGTTCGCATTTGCCATCAGCATGGGGGAATTCGGTGCCACCTCGTTTGTGGCCCGTCCGCAGACCCCCACCATGCCCCTGGCCATTTTCCGGTTCCTGGGCCATCCCGGTGCCATGAATTACGGACAGGCCATGGCCATGAGCTGTTTATTGATGATTACGACGGCAGCCGGTTTCGTGCTGCTGGAAAAAATAAGATCCGTCCCGGGAGATTTCTGACATGGCCCTGCTGTCACTCAAGGATTTATCAAAGCGCTACGGCGATCAGCCTGCCGTACGCGGCATTCGTCTGGACCTTGCGCGCGGCAACATCCTCTGCCTGCTCGGCCCCTCCGGCTGCGGTAAAACGACCCTGCTGCGACTGGTGGCAGGACTGGAACGACCCGATCAGGGCCGCGTGATGTTTGACGGAAACGATGTCACCGACCTGCCGCCGCATCGGCGCCGGTTCGGCCTGATGTTTCAGGAATTCGCCCTGTTTCCCCATAAGAATGTTTATGACAACGTGGCTTTCGGCCTTGAAATGCAAAAACAACCCGTACCGCAGATCCGCCGGCGCACGGAAGAAATGCTGGATCTGGTGGGTTTGAGCGACATGGCCCGACGAAACGTGGCTGACCTTTCCGGTGGTGAACGCCAGCGAGTGGCGCTGGCGCGCAGTCTGGCCCCCCGCCCCCGGCTGCTGATGCTCGATGAACCTCTGGGCGCGCTGGACCGTGCGTTGCGTGAACGGCTGCTGATTGAAATCCGCTCGATTCTCAAGCGCCTGGACATGACCGCCGTGTTCGTTACCCATGATCAGTCCGAAGCCCTGGCCATTGCCGACGTGATTGCGGTGATGCATCAGGGGCGTCTGGAACAGATCGACACCCCGGAAACCCTGTACCTTCAGCCAAAAAGCCGGTTTGTCGCACGTTTTCTGGGCTTTGACAACCTGCTCAGCGGCCGGACCGCACCCGATGGCGGTGTAAAAACGACACAGGGTGTATTTTATCCCCCGCACGCTGAAACACCGCGCCTGAAAACCGATGCGCCCGTGACCCTGGTCCTGCGGCCGGAAGGCGCCCGAATAGCCGTCGGCGGGCACACGCATCTGCCGACAATATCAGGGCAGGTTGCCACCCGCCTGTTCAACGGTCAGAGTTATCGGATCGGCGTCACCGTCAAAACCGGGGAAACACTGGTTTTCGACCTGCCCAATGAAGAGCCTCCGCCGTTGACCGGCCGGCCGATTGTCCTGGAACTTCAGCCTTCAAACATGGTGGTGATCAAAGACGATACGTAACCTCAGCATACTACAAGGTTATCCGCCTTCCCGGAATTTCGAACCGCTGCTGTACAGTGTTGAACACCGCATCGTATTCGGAAGCCATGTTGCGCCAGTCATACGGTTCAACACATTGACGGAAACTGCGCTTACGGACCGTATCGATATGTTGCACATATCCTGCGAGTTTACCAACAAGGTCCTGAAAATCATGGTAAAAAACATCGGAATGCTTTTCATATGGAACAAGCTCAGGATAGGTAAGGCGCTTTGGCAGCAAAGGGCAGCAGTCACAATACAGGGCTTCGACAATGCTTGCCCCGAAAAAATCCTGCTTTGACGTAATCGGTAAGATATCGGCGCGATGAAGCCATTGCGCATATTGCTCAAAATTTTCAGCATATCCGAAGTGAACAATCCTGTTTCCCAATTTATGACGAGCCGTTTCAAAAATCGGAAGACTGCGGCGAAAGTTTTCTCCAAGAACCGCCACGCGAAAGTCCAGCCCCTGCTCGTAAAGCGCGAAGAGTGCCTGAAAAAAATCCTCGGGATTTTTATCATATTCCCATCGATGGTTCCAGACAATGAGCGGTGTCTGATTGATATATGGGTCTTTCTGATGCAGTATTGCAGGTGCGGAAAACCGGTGCAGATCAACTCCGAGATGCAACACACAACTTTTGGCGCGAATGGTTTCCACGGTCTGCATTTCCTTACGATCGGGAAACTGTTTCAGAAAGCGGGGCAATGCGTCAAGAAAAGCGTCGTGATGGTACCGTGAGTTGAACACGACCTTGTCGGCCGCCAGCGCAGAACTGTAGTTTATAAATCCATAATGATGATCTCGCTGATGACCAATATCCCGGTCCCGGGACGACCAGGGATAACATATCTGGTTTTCGTGAAAATAAATCACGACGGGAAGGTGCGCGGTTCTGCGACGCGTCAGGGCCAGAAACGTTGTCAGGTCGAGCATGTCCGTCACAAAAAGCAGATCCGGCCTCGCATCGGATTCCATAAATTTAGTTGCCAATGTGACCGCGCCCCCGTGCATGCGCCACTTCCAATGGTGTCCGCTGAGGCTCAGAATGTCGATATGGTGCCCGCTATGCCGAGAGTATCCGGTTGCCCAGGCGGCATGTGAACCCGTAAAAAAAGGTTCAATCAGTGTAATATTCATATTTTTCCAATACGGTCGGCATCGCCGATGCGTGTCCCCGTTTTTGCCCGCGGCCCTCAGATGTAGTGCACCCGGGGTTACCCGGCATACAGTGCCCCAAAGGCTACGGTAAATTGTGGCGCTTCAAGCACGTTGATATCACATAACAATTCATCTTCCAAACATTCAACCAGGCCGGTATTCATTGCCGGACCGCCGTCGATGTAAACATCTTCTTCAAGAGCGACGTTTCCAACAAGAGTGGCGATGCGTTTTGCGACTGAGCCGTTCAGGCCCTTGATAATGCTGTTTTTATGTATGCCCTGCGCCATAAGAGACACGATTTCACTTTCGGCAAAGACAGCGCAGATGCTGTTGATGCTCACAGCCTCATCTGCCGTCATGCCGGCGGTGTTAAATTCATCAAGGGGGGTATCAAGAATATTGGCGACTATTTCGAAAAACCGACCGGTGCCTGCCGCGCATTTATCATTCATTTTGAAATCAAGAATCTTTCCCGTGTCGGAAAGTCGAATGATTTTTAAGTCCTGCCCACCGATGTTAATGAGGGTCCTCGCCGTCCCTGATGTCAGGCGATGAATGCCTGCCGCATTTGCTGAAAGTTCATCCACCGTATAATTACTGCCGTTAATCAGATTCCGTCCGTAACCGGTCACGCAGGTTTTTTCTATATCGGCGGGTACCACGGAACAGGCCGCCATACCTTTCCGGATAAGCTGATCAACCAGTTCCGGTTGCCCCGGTTTTGTCGGCACCGCCTGTTTCCATACCATCTGATCCGACGACACAAATACAATCTTGATCTCCGTACTTCCAACATCTATTCCAATTTTCATGATTCTATCCTATCCATTCTATATCAAAACTTAAGGGTTTGCCTGAATGCTTCAAGACGTGTGACAATATTTTGTTCGTCCTCTTTTACATAATCCGTCTCAATTTTTAAAAAACGGTACCCCAATGCTTTTAATTTTTTTTCAATAATCACGGATTCAATGTCATAGGGATGACAGCCTTTTAGTACATGGAAAATAATTCCGCGGATATTTTCATTTACCAGCACATTCAACATGGAATTCAAGCGTCTCTGATTGTCTGCAAATGTCGGACAGATACATGCTTTATGGTTTCGTTCAGCCAATGCCCGCATCAGACCGTATTCCGACCGGTCTTTATAACAGACGGCACCCGGAAAAACGCGTTCAAGGGAACATAAATCATCTGCAACAACCGACATGCCGGCATCTTCAATCAGATTCAGGAGTTTGTAGTTGGGGAACAGTATCGGAGAGCCAGCCAGAAATATCGGCACCCGTTTTTCCGATGTTGCGTTCAAGCCGGCGATATAATTATTCACGCCGGTGATCCATGCATCTATATCGTCATAGACCAGTGAATTTGCTATCGCGGCAAAATGAATGGAAGATACCTGATGCCGCTTTCTCAATTCGATTAATTCAGAAAAATGGTGATACGCCTTCATGTATGTTGAAATGGAATTCATCAGATCTTTTTTTGAAATTTTTTTACCGGTTACCTCTTCGAGCCATTTTTTCAAGCCGTATACTTCTTCCAGCCAGCGCCGTGATGATTTTTCTTTTTCTTTAATGTGAGGCAGTTCCATACAGTAACTGCCGGTTTCATCCATTTCGGTCAGTTCCGAGAATTTTACGACCCAGTCACACGTGGTCGGGCAAACTGTTTTATGCAAATGGAAATCCATGGTATCACGGCTGTTAAGCATTCCAATAACGGATTTTATCATGGGGCATGTAACCGCCGGTAACGGCTGGACAGCAGTGTTGCGGGAGGCAAACGACCCGCACGCCAGTTTAAACACACGCAGACCGGATGCATGAAACAATTCCAACGGCGCCTGAATGCAAAGGGTTAACATAACCCTGCGGTTCGTACTTTTCTGCATTTCCTCCGGATGAACGGCATACCGGAGAACTTCCAGGAAATGCTCGATTTGCGGTATATAATCACTTCGATTCCTGATGTCCAGAAACCGGGTTTCATATTCGGAAGCTATCTGTAGCCTGGTTTTCTGTCTCAGCCGGGATATGCGCCGGTTGATTTTATCTGAATTCACTTTTTTTTACTCCATTTCCGGGCGAGATATAGCCTCGAAGAAGAAAACAGATCAAACTTAAACCATTTAAAAGTCAAAACCCTGTCACCCGGGCAGGACTCAACGCAACGCATGCAGGCCATGCAGTCCTGAGTCAGCACATCCTTTTTTTTCTTCTCCAGATGGACCCGGCTGATGTCAATCGGGCAAATCCGTTGGCAATTACCGCATGCAAGGCAGGTGTCAACGTTTTTTTCAAATTTCAAAGGGCTTATGGCTTTGAAAATATGCATCAATCCCAGCATGGGGCAGACCATGCAGAAAAATCGCTCCTTAAAGAACATACCCACAAGAAATCCGCCGGTAATTACCATTGACACCAGGGAAAATACCAGGGTGACGGAATTGGTAAAATCAATGGAAAAATAAGAAAAATTTCCAGTAAAAATGGGCAGAATCGGCTTTGCCGGACAGATCTGACAAAACGGCAACGCCCAATCCGGATGCAACCCGAAATTGGCAACAGCCAGGGGAATAATGACCATCAAACCGAGAAGTATAAACTTCACGGGTCTGATATTATCACGGACTTTTGGGGAGATAATCATCTCTCGTATGCCCATTTTTTTTCTTATCATCGTGAGCCAGTCCTGAAACAGGCAAAAGGGGCAAAGCCACGCACACCAAAATTTTGAAAGAGGGATGAAAAAAAGCAGAAAAGCGGCAAAAGCCCATAAGACCTGTAACCCGAACCGAGAAAACAGATAATCAAATGAAACCTGAAAACCGGCATGACTGCTCTGCAATGCCATGAGATAACAGTGTCCGGCGCAGCCGCTTGCATAGGGGCAGGAAAAACAAGGCAGCGAGTGTCCCAGTTGAATACCGAGCCGCCCGCCATAGATAAAAAACAGGAACGAAACATGTTGGGTTATCAGACGAATTCGCTCTACCATGGTGTTTTTGATCGCTTTCTTTTCATTACAATCCACATCCAAAAAAACAAAACTGTAACCAGACATGCGGCAACGCCCGGGCGTTGATTGACAAATGCGGTTCTGGAGCGATGTAAAAACAGTGCACAGGTTATATGATACAGGTATTTGTCGCTTATAATGCGGGCAAACACAGTATCCTGTCTAACGGCACTTATGCTTGCATCTCTTAACTGTTTATCATGGGCAGGAATGTATGAAAAAAATATGCCGGTATTCGGCACGAGCGTTTTTACATGTTGTTTTTCCAGAACAAACGCAGTTACGTCATTTACTGAAAAATCGGAATTGATTTTAAATTTAAAATGCTGTCCGGTCTGAGGCCAGTAGCTAAATTCAGGCGACACAATTTCAATAAGCGGTACGAACTCATCAGAAAGTACCGCCGGTTTCCTTTTAATTTTTATTTTGGATTTTCCAAACAGGCAGAAATGTGTCTGGGCGACATAACGTCTGTTGCCATACCCGCCGAATGCAAAAAGGCGAAAGAAGGATGATGCTGCCGAGGTGATGGATACCGCCCGGTTTTCCACTTCAGCCTGATAAACGGCTGCATCTTGATTTTGCTGAAAATAAACATTTAAAAAATCAAGATCAGGGCCATGGAAGCGTATTGCAAATGTTTGGGTTACCTGGCCGTTTTTTTCTTTTTTCAGCTCAAGTTTTTCGAAATAAAGAAAATCGTCTACGGATAAAGCATATGCTGCACCTGAGATGATCCAACATAAAACACCCATAAAAACAAGCGTATGAAGTCTCATTTTTTAATCGCCGGCATTTTTTGCGATCTATTTGTGTTTACAAACAACAATCTGTTTTTTCGGGTTATTCAAAAAAAAACCCGGACCATTACTACAATGATCTGGGATTCCCTGATTTATTCCTCAGATTGTATGCCGTTCCTTTAATGTTTTTATTCCAAGCAGGTCTTCTGACTCTCCCGCCCCATAAACGGCCTTCCCGATCTATAGCCGACAATCAGTGGCGCATAAAGTTCATGGAGTTCCTTTTCCGTTTGTAACGAAAAAGGCGGGATTACAGCGGCGGGCCCGTCCCTGATTTTCACAGGGTTCCCATATTATGCCCATCAGGGCACTTGAAATATTGTCTATGTACTATAGGAAACAGAATAATTATGTCAAATAAAAAGTAAAAAATATTTTCATACTTAATAAAAAATTATATCTTAAATAGTAAAAACCATACATACGATTTCCACAGGATCACGAAAGGAATTAAACCCGGGTATAATCAAAGCGTCAGATAGCAAACATGGATCTTCTTGAAGTGAACTTCGGTTGACACGATTTCAACCCTGAAAGGATGCGGGGAGGGTAGCGAATGGAATCCATTGCGCCGGTAGTTTTTATGGATTTTGGATTGCGGGCACAACCTGCCTTAATATTCTACTGAAATCCGAGATAAAATTACCGAACTCATCTTCTTTTATTGTCAATGGAGGATCAATTCGAAAAGCAGACTTTCTGTTGCCGACTATATAGCCTTTGTCAATCAGTTCTTTAAATAAATTATCCCCGGTATTTTCATCGCATATATCAACCGCAAACATCAGCCCCCGCCCACGGACATCCATGATATTAATATTATCTTTCAAAGCCCTGAGCATTTCAAAAAATCTGATTCCTTTGCGTTCAGCTTCCGGTATAAGCTCGTCTTCTTTTATAATTTTTATAACTTCGTTAACGATTGCCGCCCCCAGAGGATCATTCTGATGAGACTGCATATACCTGAACGTGTTTTTTTTCAAATCCCTGACGGTCCGTTCATTTATTGCAGTCACACTGACCGGATAACCGTTTCCGATACCTTTTCCGATTGCAACCATATCCGGCTCGATCTGATAATGATTGTACCCGAACCATTTTCCTGTTCTGCCGATGCCCGTAGTTACTTCGTTGGCAATAATTATACCGCCTTGCGATCTTACAATATTAATTATATTCCGTATCAGCGATTTCGGGGGAAACCTGACAAAACCGGAAGAGCTACCCGGCTCAAATATAAATTCCGATATATCACCCGGAATATCCCGGAGTTTTTCACAACCGGTATTGCAGTTATCCTTATCGGGACAACTCATGCATCTTTCCCAGTTGAAAATATACCAGTCGTTATTTCTGTCAGTTACGGAACTGTAAGATCCCAGATATGAATCATGAAGCGTCATCGACCGTTTTTTATCGGTGATATGCTTTGATATCTGTCTGGCCAGCTCGATTGCCTCACTACCGGAACAAAGGAAGACACACTTGCCTTTCTCAAAACCGGTGATCGACAGTACCGAATCCGCAGATTCTTCAAGTATATCGTTGGAGTAACAGAAACCGGCGTGCATTATGGATTCGGTCTGTTTCCTTATAAGCTCATTTATCCGGGCATTTCGGTGGCCTATCGATGTACACCAGACTCCGGACTCTAAGTCCATATATCGTTTTCCCCTACCATCAAACAGATAGATTCCGTCACACTTGACAACATTGGAAATCTCTGTGCTGTGGTTTGTACAATTGTATACTTTACTCATTATATTTTTACTTGAGTCCTTTTTTATCCTCTAAATATTTTATAAACTTAACCTTATTCCTCAGGCACGGCCTTTGGGCCGCTAACTGCGGGAGATTGTTGGGGGCTCCGTTGCTGCAACCACTGAACGGCACTTTCGCGATCTTGAAAGGTCATCACCAACCATCCGCGGTTCGCGCATACGTTTTTAAAAAACTCAACCATCTCTCTTGATGTTGACGATTCCGGCTCGAGTATTGCTATACGGTTTGTACGCTGAACATTTTCTTCGGGAAATATCTTTTTTGGCACATCGTAGATATCGAGGGTGGCTGACCCATCGGATTCTACTTTTCTTGCGTCAATGAGAAACTTTGCAGTCCCCTTCTGTTTTCCCATTTTAATTCGACCCGCAGCAGCTTCCTTTATTTCTGCACCGGTGACTTTCCCTAAGTAGGTGAGTACGACAATCTGTAAATCATCGCTGTATTCAAGCGTCCACGACATATTCACACCTCCTGTCGCAGTGGGAACCCCGGTTACCCGGAGCCCCCTCGCAGACCCGAACGTTCGGTTTACCCGCATCCGGTTCATCGGTTGTACCGTTTTCACGTAGGGGTCACGGAAGGAATTGAATCCTTCGTAATACGGTACAATTTATTTTTGCCGCGGCCCTAAACACCGGCGCCACAACCTGAGAGCCTGTCCTCCGCCTCCTGAAGCGATCCATAACCGGCTTCAAGGACCGTAGCGAGCAGCACCTTTTCAGCGAGGTTCTCCTTTCGCTCAAGAGACTGTAACTGGTTTTGGTGGTACAGGGCCAGCGTATTGTCCGAGTAGGTTTCCAGCTCACCGTGCAGGTAGGTCCTTATCGATGTGCCCCCCGGACCATCCTCATCAATGGGGCGCCCCCGGCTGTGCAGGTTGGGATATTTTGCCGCCAGCTCTTTGGTCCATGCGATTTCAATTTCCACGATCCGGTCAATCAGCGGATTTATACTGAGTGGTGGAATCCTGTTCTCCATACGGGCATATTTCAGGGTCATCAGGTTTAGTCCCCCGGCATCGGCACGGATGAGGTCATCCCGGTAGCTCTCAAGAGCCGCTTCGGACCAAACCGAAAACGAGACCCGCCTGTAAAATCGGAAAGCCCCCGGGTTCTTCCGGCAAGATGCCGGTTCCCGGGCGGGAACTTTGAGAAACATATCGAGTTCCCGGTCGATGATTTCCTGGATAAGCTCCTGTTGTTTTTTCATAAAACACATTCTTGTTACGCCAAATTTGCGTTGACAAACTCCCAGTTGATCAGATGGTTGATGAAGGCATCGATATAACCGCCTCTTGCGTTCTGGTAATCCAGATAATATGCATGCTCCCAGACATCCATTGTCAACAGGGGTTTTATGCCGTGAGCGATGGGCGTATCGGCATTGGAGGTTTTCATGATCTCCAGCCGATTATCCTTCAGCACCAGCCATGCCCAACCGCTGCCGAACTGGGTCAACCCCGCATTTTTCAACCGCTGAGTAAAATTCGCATAGCTTTCGAAATCGGTATCGATCTTCTCTGCTACGGCACCCGTGGGAAGCCCCCCGCCGCCGGGTTTCATGGAATGCCAGTAAAACGTATGGTTCCAAACCTGAGCCGCGTTGTTGAAGACCCCGACTTTTTCGGGATCGTTTGCCGTCTTTTTGATGATTCCCTCCAGCGTCTCATCAGCCAGATCCGTTCCTTCGATTAGTTTATTGAGGTTGGCGACATACGCATGATGATGTTTTTCATAATGGAAATCCAGTGTATTTGAACTGATATGCGGAGCCAATGCATCTTTTTCATAAGGAAGATCGGGTAGAATAATCGCCATAATGTTCTCCTTTTCTTATAGATTTCCAGCTTTTTCGCGCCGAATTTCTATGGATTCGGATTAAGCTATTGTATTGATATTTCAAATAATATACGTCATTTGTCTTTTAAAGTCATCTCTGAAACATCACTTTTAGATAAAATTCGGTTTTGCTTTGTACGAAATTCTGCCGGGTTTATCAGGCAAGCAGTGCCCCACCAAAGGCCACTGCAAATTGTAGCGCTTCAAGCACGTTAAAATCGCATGACAAAACATCTTCTAAGCATTCAACGGCTCTGCGATTCCGGGGTCGGACCCAGCTATTAGTCAGGACCACTTCAGTTTTTCACAACCGGTATTGCAGTTATCCTTATCGGGTCAACTCATGCATCTTTCCCAGTTGAAAATATACCAGTTCTTGTTTCTGCCGATTACGGAGCTGTAAGATCCCAGATATGAATCATGAAGAGTCATCGACAGTTTTTTGTCGGTGGTATGTTTTGATATCTGCCTGGCCGGCTCGATTGCCTCGCTGCCCCTGCCAAATTCATTCGACACGCTTTATTCCCGCCCGTTCATTCAAGGGCTGAAACAACCATAACAGAATGATGTCTATTTTTTATCAAGGCCTTCGAGAGGAAGCTGACCGAACCGCTGTTCATATCCCTTGATGACATTATTAAGCATCATGGACAGGCGTTTGGCGGCATAGGGATTCAACACGATCCGGTCGGTCAGTTCCACCTTGAGTTCCTTCTGCCCCGTATACCACGTCTGATTGGTGCCGAACAGCAGATTGACCTCTTCCCGGGTACTCGAGACATTGCATACATTGGCATAGATGCTGGTCATTCTGGAAGAATCCCAGTTTACCTTTACCTGAGCCTGTTCTTCCGGTCTGGCGTCCTGTTTCAGTTCAACATCTTTTTCCAGATTGATTTTTTCTGATTGTCCCATTCGGTACTCCTTGTATCAATATTCATGTCGGTTAATATGGATAATGCATCATCATCGTCGGTCCACGCGCCATTGTTCCATCGCAGGAACCGGCGATTTTTATTTTTATTCCCAGGAGTTTTGAATGTATCTTTGTCCATCAACGGACGATTTTTCAACTGCCCGGATGAAATGGTATTCCAGGCTGTAAATCCTACGACCGCAGCGCCCAGATCGATGCCGACATCCGTCATATCCGACACATCCGCACTCGTCTGTGAGCCCGTATTCTCAGGCTTTTTCTCTTCCGGAACCGGCTGGGAAGCCGGTGACGTCACATCCGGGTGCGAGGCAGACGGATCTGAAGCACCGGTTTCCGGACCGGCATGTCCGGGATTGACAGCATCGGGGTTGGCCTGCAGGCGTTCCTGTGTCATAGAGGGCTGCGCCGTCGTATCCGGTACCGGTTGCTGAGAATCAACCGGTTGCTGATTCTGTTGCGGACTGTACATATGTGACCCGGTATGGGACAACATATCCAGTCGTTGAAACAAGCGGTTAACGGGTGCCGGCCTGCCGACTGAATCCCGGGTTGACGGGATAAAGGGTATGATGCTGCCGCCCACCGGTCGGATGCCGTCAACAACCGTTTCTCCCGACGCTTGTGAAGATGTTGACGCAAACAGCTCCAGCGAAGGTGATCCGTACAGAGAATACAGGGTTCTGGTAATAATGTCCGGGAAATACGGACCGGTATGAACGATCTGATCGACCTCGTCAGCACTCATGACGACACGGGCATACTCACCGATAATGACATCATCCGTCAACGTGCCGTCAATCACATCCTCCCGGAATCCACCGATCAGGATATCGTTTCCGGATCCTCCTGAAATCCAGTCATACCCTCCTTCCATAAAATCCGTTGACTCCATCACCCGCGGCATGGCGTTTGCCATGGTAACAAATCCGCTGTCTCCGAACAGAACGTCATTCCCGGCCCCGGCGGTCAAGGTGTCGTCCCCTGCCCCGCCGATCAGGACATCATCGCCTGAACCGCCGGTCAGGATATCGTCACCGCCGACCGGCAGATCATCTATTTTCAGGAGCTGCCCGGTTGCATCGTAATCCGCCCGGCCGTTGTCACCGATCAGAAAGCTCCCCCCGGCTCCAACCGACAGGGTGTCATCCCCGGATCCGCCGAATACGATGTTTTCCCCGGCACCGGCATCGATCACATCCGTGCCGGTGATGTGAAGATCCGCCGTCTCGACACGTACCAGGCTGCCGGACACGGCGTAGACAATTCGGCCGTTGTCGCCGATAACAATGTCATCGCCGTCAAGCGTGGTTACCGTATCGCTGCCGACACCGCCCAGCACCGTGTTCGTCCCTTCACCAGCCGCGATAATATCATCACCTGCCATACCGGGATCGGTGGTGACAACTTCCAGCAGGACACCGGACGCATAGGTCACCGTCCCGTGGTCGCCAATCACCAGATCGGTTCCGGACCCGGTGGTAATGATGTCGGAAGCCGCACCGCCAAGGACCACATTCATGCCGCCGGCAAGCGCGATCGTATCCGTTCCGTCCGTATTCACCGCAACGGTCCGGATGAGATCCAGCGTGGCCGGATTGTCATCTCCGCCGTCGGCTGAACCGACATCCCATGCCACCTGGCCGGCATCGCCCATTACAATGTCGTCATCCGAACCGGCACCGATCGTGTCAGCCCCGGCACCGCCGATCAGGATATTATTTCCTTCTCTGCCGTCAAGTGCATCACCGTCATCACCCAGTGTTTCATCGATCGAAGTAATTGACAGGATGGCGTGAGTGTCTTCATTACGGGCCAGAAGCGCCCGGTCCCCCCCGATGATGTCGTCGCCGGCGCCGCCGGTGAGTACATCCCTTCTCCCGGCGGCTATATCGACATCCCCGATGCCGCCGAACAGTGTCACGCCGATCTTATCGACAGCGGATGCATCCAGCGTATCCGCACCGCTGCGGCCATACACGTCAAGATACCCCGCCTCGACGCCTGCCGTAACCGTGACCCGGTCGTCACCGGAATTCATATCGATCACCGTCAAATCGGTGCTGCGGATATTATGGACCGTGACCGCATCAGCGCCCTGCCCCGCTGTCAGGGTGACGTCACCGCCAAACGTGCCGCCGGTGGCCGTATAATAAATGTCCCCGGGTGCCAGTCCGGTGACCCGGTCGCTGTAGACATCGACGCCCGTATCCTTATCCGTATCGCCGTAATCACTGATATTCAACGTATTTTCAGATCCGGAACCGGCATCGATATGAATTTCACCGGCAACATCATCCAGTGTGCCTGTGTTTGATGGGGCATCGGAGGAGACATTGATGATGTCATTGCCGGCCCCTGTAAGCAGATGGGTGACCGTTGCAGCCGAAGTGCCTTTCACGTTGATGATATCGTCGCCGCCGCCCAGAGAAAATTCGAGCGTTTCGATCTCACTGTACGTAATGCTGCCGTCCATTCCAAAGCCGGAAATACCGCCGTCGGTCAGCGTGCCGGTACTGCCCGTGACGGCCCCGGAATCATCTATTACCAGCCGATCACCGGCGGTGTGCGATCCGCCGCAGATGACCAGCTGTGCATCGATATTTTCGAGCAGGCCGTCACCGGGGTTGGATTCGACCGTGTTTCCCGCAATGATGGTATCGTTTCCGTCGCCTGCCCAAACCGTTGTCGGACCGCCGGCGTCAACCCGGGCCAGCCCGACGGTATCATCATCATCGTTGCCGTAAACCAGAACGCTGGTGCCGAGAAGGGTCCCCTCGATGCTGATGGCGCTGCCGACACCGGCATCGGCATTGCCGAAGTCCCCGTAAAGGTTGACGGTATCGGCCGCCCACACCGTGGCCCCCTGCTCGACGGTCAGGTCATCGCCGGCCTGCAGGAACACATTGCCGGCGGTAGAATGGACAGTGACCCCGTCTCGGACAATCAGGTCGTCGTCACTGTCCGGGGTGCCGTCGATCGCATCATCGGTGGCAATAATCAGAATATCGGACGCCTGAATCGTTTCGGTAACGGTCACCGGGCTCTTTGCCTGTATCAACACGGAACCGGCCGCCAAAACGCCATCCACCTCACTGACACCGCCGATCGTCAGATGACCGGTATTTTCTATCCAGGCCGCACCGGTCGTCGAGATCCCTTCCAGCCCGCCGACTTCCGTTTTAAGAGGATCGTCTTCAGTACCGATATCATCTCCGGCATAGAGCCGCACGGCACCGGAAACGACGTTGGAACCGCCGCTGCTGCCGTTGAGGATCCGACCCGGGCTGAGAATAAACGCCGTGCTCTCCAAACCGGTTCCCACCTGATCGAGCGTCAAATCGCCCAGCACTTCAATCAGGTAGGCATTCCTGTTACTGGTTGCCGTCAGCATGCCGGCGCCGAAAACCGCACTGTCGATATCGAGATCATCGCCCGAAGCCCCGATGGCACCCAGCCGGGCGATCAGGTTGATATTGTCGGCCATCACGTCTGCATCAGGGTTTCCCGCCAGACCGTTTGCTTCGCCGCCCGCATCGAGAATGGAAACTTCAGCCGTCAGGTTTGCATCCCCGCCGGCGGCAATCTGCCCGACGCGCATATCGCCCACGGTCTCCGTGAGAAAAATATCCTGACCTGCGACAGCGTTGTGAACTCCCGGCAGGTCCAGATCGGTATCCAGGGCATTGCCGGCAGCACCGATGGCAGAGAATGCCTGCAGATTCAATTCACCGACAACCTGTATATTCCACTGATCGTCATTATTGCCGTCGAGAATCGATCCGACATCTGTCTGAAGAACAGCGCCTCCCTCCTGCGAGTAGACGGTGTCGATGGCCAGGTCCCCCTGGGTTTCGGTCAGAAATATATCCTGCAGGGCCCTCGCGGTCAGGGTGGTCCCGGCCGTCAGCTGAATCAGCAGCGGCACATCCTCTGTTCCCATGCTGCTGCCGGCGGCTTCAAGGATCATTCCTGAGCCGGTGATATTGGCCGTACCGTTGTCGCTGAAATTAAAAATCCCGCTGCCGGCCTTGATGCTCACAGCATCCCCGGCAGCAATCGATTCGATATTGATATCCTGCTCAGCGCCCAGGTAGATATGATCGTCGGCATCGATGGTGATCCCGCCGGCGGCGTCGACATCGATATCGTCATGAACGGTGATCCGCAGTGTCGCCACGGTCTGATCGGGGTCCAGAGGGTCGGCCACCTGACCGTCGGCGTCGAGAAAGAGCATATCGTCCCGCTCCGCCGCCGCCATCATCACTTTCTGATCATCGGTCAGCCCGCTGATACCGCTGCTCAAATCAACATCAAAAATATCGAGAACCGCACCCACACTGCCGCCGATATCGAGCACTACCTGATCGGCGACGATATTGGCCGCTTCGATGCGGACCTCCGTATCGGTTTTCGCGCGAAAGCTGCCGGCATTGATCGAGTTGGACAGTTCCGAATCGGTCCAGGCATGACCGGCCGTCAGATCTATATACACCTGGCTGCCTTCGACAACCTCATAGCGGTAGTTCCCGTCGTAGCCGTCCCCCAGACTGCTCCAGGTCAGGTGCAGGCTGTGATATTCATCGGTACGCTTGATCTCCAGCGCTTCGATGGCCGCTTCGTTCCAGCCGAGGGTGTCGCTGTAATACAGACGCTCCTGATCTGACAGGGTGACCTGGAAATCCGGATCGTAAACCGACGGGTCCGCCTGCCGGCTGCGATAGTTCCAGTAGCTCTGATAATCCCGCGTCTGGAGGTTTTCGTAAGCTTTGACAGTCTGGAGGGCCGCCTCTCTGGCGGCGTCACCGGTCAGCGCCATATCATTCCAGAGGCTCACCAGCAGGTCCCTGGCCCGCGTATCTTCCGTGTCGTTGTCATTGGCATCGAAAAGCCCGCCGGATTTGACCTGCAAGTGAACATCACCGTTCTGCGATGTCATACGTTCCAGACGCAGATCCCCGTCAATCTCTTTCAGATAGATGTCCCCGGCTGCCAGGGCGTTGAGCCGGTTGTCTTCATTCGCACCGGTGTCGATCCGCAGGGTCCGTTCGGCTGAACCGATTTGACCGCTGCGGGCGTACAAGTCGATGCTGCCGCCACTGAGCAGAGAATTCCAGGCCGCAGCAATCAGGTTATTCTCGGCGCTGATCTGCAGGTTTCCGTTTCCGGCGCTGATCTGCCCGACCTTCAGGTCATCGTTCAATTCGTAAAGATAGATATCGCCGCTGGTTGTCGAAGCATTGACGACACCGCCCTGCAGATCGGTCCGGATGGCCGCATCGCCGCTGCCGATGAATCCGGCGGCGGTCAGCGAGATATGTTCACTCTGAAGCATGCCGTCATCGAGCATCTGATGGATACTGCCCCCGGTCGAGGTCAGGGTCACGATTCCGGCCGGATTTCGGACCGGCCCGTCCAGGTTGATATCGGTGATTGAGCTGATATCGACGGTTCCGGCATCGTGGCCGGAAAATTCGATATGGATGGGATAATCGGCCTTGACACTGTGGGTATGAAATTCTTTACCTCCCGACTCGGTGGTCTTGGTCAGGGTGTGCTCCTGATAGGAAAAAATCCACCAGCCGAAGGATTCAGTCTTATTGACCCGGGTGACGGTTTCCTCCAGAATGACCTCATCCCATTCATAGATGTAGCCGGCTTTGTTATCGGACGCATCGACGACTGCCACAAATATGCCGTCATCCAGCGGTACGGACGGGAAATTGTGAGTCACCTCGGTGGAGGTCGGGGGATCGGGTGGATCTTTAACCAGCCAGTCGATGCCCCAGAAACTTCTGGAAACCCATGTTTCGACCACCTCCGTGCTGCTGGTATTACCGGTCAGCCAGTAGTAGCGCTGATTCTCCAACGGCTCGTAAACGGCATTGCGGGTATCGCTTTCAACATCGTTGCGGCCGCTGTTGTCGGTAATCTGCACATCGCTGCCGACCCGGGTGTACGTTGTCGTCAGGGGCGTATCGCCGACCGGGGGCCTGGCGGTATCGGTAATCACCAGGGTTCCTTCGACACCGTTTCCCGTCCCCAGAATGCTGAGAGATGCCAGGCTGCTCGACTCATCCGTCAGTTGCGCATCCGCGGTCAGAGTCAGGACCTTTTCCGATACCGATAATACCCGATAGGTCCCGTCGTTGGCATTCGAACCTGCAACGGAAATCTGCTGACCGTCGTAAAAACCATCCGTTATCCAGCTGCCGTATGTCCTTGTGATACGGTCCGAGTCGGCCCCGCCGTCGGTAAAGCGCAGCTCGACATCGCCGGATACGTTCAGCGGACTGTCCTGACCGGTATCGATGCTTCGGATATCTATTTCCCGGTCAGTCCGGTTGTCGATATCGATATTGCCGAACCCGTCCATCACCTGCAGGGTTCCCTCGGCCGTACTCATAATCTGACCGGTCAGCTGCATATAGCCGCCTTCCACCGAAATGGTTTCCACCTCGATCCGGCCGGTCGCAGGATTGTAATACGCGTCGATGTTGGAATCGGCCGGATCGGAGAGATACTCTGTCAAATGCAGCAGGTCGGTCCCGGTATAACTGTCCATCACTGCGTTCAAACCGCTGTCGAGAACCAGTGACCGGTCCGGGATGCCGCTTTGTACCAGTCCGTTGATATTGAGCATCCGGGCGGTGATAAAAATGTTGTTTCCGGCGACAATGCTCTCTGTCGCCGCTTTGACTCCCTTAACCTCACCGCTCTGGTTGGCGATAATATCGTTGTTATTGCTGTCTTTTTTATCCAGTTCCTCCATGTCGGCGGCTTCTTCCGACCACTGGCCGACGGGATCGCCCCCGACATGAACGATATCGCTGGCGATAACGACATCGCGGCCGGCCTCGATATCGATGGTTTTGGCGTTGACAGACCCCTCCGGACTCTTGACGGCAACCGTGCCCCGCTCGTTTGAGATCCGCACGGTCCCCTGAATGTTGCTGATATCGCCGACCACTTCGATATCGGGAGCCGGAGCCCCGGCATAGGGACCGGGCAGATCCGGATCGAAATTATTTTCAACGTTGATCAGCGGATCGGCCGTATCCCGATAGGTGACAATACTGTCAAACGCTGCCTGCGAGCTGTCCGCATTGCGTTCGGAGATATCGTCGTTACCAAAGACACGCGCGCCGTTGAAACGGATTCGGCCGCCGCCGTCCGGAATGGTCAACCCCTGCAGACGCAGGTAATAGGGGCTGTTGTTGATGACGTTCAGTTCGGCGTCCCGCGGGGCATTGAGGGTCCCGGTTCCGGTCAGGGTGTCGGCGTTGATGTTGATATCACCACACTGCACGGTTATCTCGGGAACTTCGATAACGGAAATCTGGAATCCGGACACAGCCGAAACCAGCACATCGTCATTGTTCAGGCCGGGGTCATCGGCAGATACCAGCCCCAGATCAAACAACTGCCGTTCCAGTTGATTGATCTGTGCGTTGAGACCGGCGATGGCATCCACCGTTCCTTCGATGCCGAGATAGGCGCTCTTGGTCGCCTGCAACTCGGCCAGTTCATCGGTAATGTTCTTTGCGAGATCTTCCGTCTTGACCACCGGATCCGCCACTCCGGTCGGTCGTTGAACGATATCGATCCCTCCGGGGCGCACCGGAACACTCAGCACCTGAACGTCGGCGGCAGAAATCGTCTCATCGCTGATTGCACCAACAAGGGTAAGCGTCGCGCCGTTGACGGCGGATACGACATAATCCCCATCATTATCATGTGCCGTGCCGATGATGGTGATGCAGGTTCCGACCTGAAAGCCGTCATCCTCCCAGCTGCCGGAAGCACGAACGATGGTGCCGTCGGCGGAATTAAAGGTCAATTCGGACAATCCGGACACCTGGATGGGCTCCCGCTTCAGGGCCGATGCCAGCGGAATGATCCCGAGATCTGAAGAACTGCCGGTTTCGGCCTGCAGTACTGCCGAAGATTCCAGGGTGATGACTTTATCCGTCAGCGAGGCAATCACATAGCTGCCGTCGTTCCCCTGGGTCGAACCGATAATCTCGATGGTCTGACCGGCTTTGTACCCGAATGCAGTCCAGCTGTCTTCCGAAACGGCATTATTGATCTTCAGCGTGGCAGGGTTTCCGCCCTGCCCGGCAATAAACTGTAATGGAATGCCGTCAGGCAGGCCCCGTGTAACCTTTTCAACGCTGGTGATGGAAAGACGACTGTTCCAGACCGATATGATGGTTCTTAAATCAATGAGATCGAATTCCTCCGTCAGTTCCATTACCGAATCGGTGACCGATTGCAGCCGGTAAGTCATGACTATGGGGCTGGGGATACCGGGCAACATATTTCCGGAAACGGTGATCAGCTGATCGGGTCTGAAACCGTCATCCAGCCAACTGCCGGAATAACGCACGATGCTCGCAAGATCGGACGCCCGATCGGAAAACGTCAGCGTTGCAGGACCGGCCATCGTCACCCGGACCGCAGCGGTGGACTCCGACGAGGCGTCTTCCAGCACCGAACCGGATGCCAGTTCAATGGTATCGCCGCTGACGGCGCCGATCAGGTAGGTTCCATTGTTGGTCGCCCCGGCAGAGCTGATCACCAGTTGCCGGCCGGCACAGTACTCACCCGACCAGTTGCCGCTCTGTACGACTTTGGCCGGCGCTGCAAACTGTTCCGCTGTAAAGACGACATCGTCGGATATCGTCAAAGACTCGGCAGCGGTTGCACCATCGCTGTCGGTTTCCGCCACGACAACGGACCCTTCGATGAGTTCTATGGTATCGCCGTTGACGGATGCAATGGTAAACGTAGCGTTGTTGGAGGTGGTGTCACTGAAGTTGATCTGCCGGCCCGTCCGAAAACCCTGAGCAAACCAGTCGCCGTCTGTCCATTTTATCTTCGCCGGATTCTCTCCCTGTTCGGCGACAAACGTCAGGGTTCCATCGATGCTCAAGGTTCGTGAAACCGCCAGGTTGTCCGTTTCCGTTTCCGTGATCAGATCCGACCCGGTCTCGAGCTCGATACAATCTCCGTTCACCGAGGCGATGGTAAAACTGCGGTTGTTCCCGTCGGTATGGCTGAAGGTAATGACCTGCCCGGCCTGAAAACCTCCAGAGGCCCAATTACCCGAAGCCCATTGAACCGAGGCCAGGGCCGCCTCCCGCTCGGCAATAAACGTCAGGTTGCCGGTAACCGTGTCGAGTACCGAGAAGACACCGGCGTCATCATTACTGCCGGCAACCAGGTCATCCGTTGAAGCCTGGAGCCGGATAAGCGTGTCGCTCAGGTCAACAATGGTGTAGATGCCGTTATTGGCATTGGTGCCGGTCAGTTGAATCTGCATGCCGACGGTGAAACCGTCCGCGATCCAGCTGCCGGAAGAACGCTCGATGGAAGCGCGTTTCGGGAGATATTCGAGATCGGGGTCGCCGCTGATGGTATTCGTCCGGCTTCTGGAGGCCTGGGTGATCATATCCGCCGCCACTCCGGCTTCCTCGGTCAGACTCTGACCGCTGATCAGCTGAATCGTGCGGTCGTTGACAAACGCGATCCGGTAACCGCCGTCGTTATGGGTCGAACCGATAATCCGGATAAACTGACCGGCTGCAAAATCATCCTCCAGCCAGCTGCCCTCGGAACGAGAAATTTCACCGATGCCGTCCGCCATCGAAAAATCGAGACTCGGGGTACCGCTCAGTCGGATCGGAACTGAACTTCTGCCGGTAGTTACGACCAGCACCTGCAGATCGAGAGACGCATGGGTTTCCGCCGCAAAACCGGTACCGTCCACCAGTGTAAGTGTGCCGGCGTCGACCGCTGCGACCTGATACGTTCCGTCATTCAAATTCGAACCGGCCACAGTGACATATTGCCCGGCTTCAAACCCGTCATCCAGCCAGCTGCCGGAAGAACGCTCCAGACGGTTATCACTGAACGTCAGTTCCGGCGCACCGGTCATGCCGACCGGCACCAGATCGAGAATTTCCGGCCCGATTTCCAGGGTCTGCCGGGCACGAATGCCCGATTCCACCACGCCGTCAATGATCACTTCCGTGATCCCGTCCGCGCGTTCGGTACCGCCGCTTTCCTTCAGTGATACACTGCCGTCTTCTCCGGAAAAGAGCGAGATCAGGCCGTTGGCGATATCCTCCGCCAGCCCCAGATAAAGGTCCTGATAGGTCCATCGGCCCCTGGCATCCAGAGTCCCGTTTTCGGCGTTGAAATTGACATCCTGAACGCTGCCGAGCCATGCACCGGACTCAATGGCGATACGATTGTGCTCATCTATCTCGGCATTGGCCGTCGGGGTAGTTTCAATGGGAAAGGCCGTCTTGTTCCAGAGATCGGTACCGGCACCGGCCTTGAGTTCAGTAGCTCCCATCTGATCCCTGCCGGCACTCAGGTTGAGATTTCCTTCCGACTCCAGCGCAGCGCCGTCCATGACCAGGACCTGATTGGCGACATCGGTGATTGCCCGGGATTCACCTTCTGCATAACCGGCCAAACCGTATGTTTTAACATGGGCCTGCGCATTGATATCCACCGTGGAGAAAGCGGACAGGTCAATATCACCGGCGCTGCTCAGGTCGGCCGCACCCATCCGGATCTCGTTGATATTGGTATTGTTGATTATAAACGATTTTCCCAGAGCCAGGGCAATGGCCCCACCGGCGTCGAGCTTCACTTGGTCAAAGGCGGTAACCTGACTTGTCGCCGACATCTGCAGCGCGTTGGGGGTGTCGCTCTCGTCGTCCAGCGAGATGACGGCACCGTCTCCCACATTGATCCGGGTGGTGTTGGCAATCATCGACGCACTGGCCGCCGCAGGCCCGCCGGCCAGGCCGCCCGATCCTGCCGTCACGTTGTAGCCGTTTTTAAGGTTTTCATTTTTGCTGATGATGTTGTTCGCATTGACATCGATATCCCCGGCGTGGATATTCACCCCGGCGGCAAAATCAACGTTGACGGCGGCATCGGTCTCATTGACGGCCGAAGAGCCGCTGGCGCCGACCACCGCGGCGGTTGTACTGTCGGTTACGGCATCAAACACGGCTGTGTGCTGCGCCAGAATGTCAAGCAGGCCAACATTAATACAGGTGGAAGAACCGATTTCCGCTCGTGTATCGCTGGTGCTGTCGGTCGTTGACTCGGCTGCCGCACCGGCAATCAGGCCGCCGCTGCCGGCAGTCGTTGCCGCAAGGTTGTCGTCGGTTCCGTCAGCGTTTATCGTCAGGCTTCCGCCGTTAAAAATCACATTATTGCCCAGACCCGCGTGAAGCGTGGTGTCGGATATTGCCGTCGCCTTGGAGAATCCAACGGCAATCAAACCACCGGCGCTGCTGTTGGCATCAGCGATCTGCCGGACATCACTTCCGGCCCGGATCAGGGTATCGCCTGTTATGGTCAGGATCGCATCATCGGCTGCCCCGCTGGTGACATTGCTGTTGTTTTCCGTTGTGCTGCTTGTTGCATCAACGCCAATCAACGCGCCGGCAGAGCCCGTAGTTTCGGCTTTTGCGGTGTAGTCGCCGGAAAGTGTGCCGACTGCAGCCGTGACCGACAGATTTGCGGCCGTCAGGGTACCCCCCACCGATGCATAGACCTGTGACCCCAGAAGGGTCTCGGCTTTGGAGACGCCTACCGCCAGCAGGCCGGCATTCACCCCTTCGGCATCGGCATCGGCCAGAGCATTCGACTCCGCCAGAATGGTCACATCACCCGTAACACTCACCAGGGCGTCATCGATATACGCCCTGACGGTCGGATCAACCACGGATTTGGCCAGGTTGACGGAGCCGGCACCAATCCCCGCCGAAACCGCCACCACCGTTGAACTCACTTCTGCGTCGGAAACCGCCTGAACGTTGAGAGAACCGACGGTATCCGACATCTGACCGATTTCAACATGCGGCCCGAGATACGCATGGGTTTCTCCACCGACCGAGGAGTCAGCTACGGTTGCCCCCGCCGCCACAGCCCCCACGGTGGCACCAAGGCTCGATGCGCTGATGTCCGGTGCAGAATGGGCGTTCAGGTTGAGTTGACCCGCTTTGACGATTTTCGCCGTCTCACCGGCCGAGGTCCCTGCAATAAATGACGAGGTGTTATTATCAACCGTATTGGTGACAAGCGCCCCCCCCAATGCTGCACCCAGCGCACCGGAGAGGCTCAGCGCAAGAGAATCGATCCGGCTGGTGTCGTCTGCATTCAGAGTGACATCGCCGCCGGCCGAAATTCGTGAATCGCCGGTCACGTTTGCGGTGATGTCGTTCCGGATCGTATTGCCGGTTACCGAGGCATTCAGCGCCGCCGCGCCGGCTACACCGACGCCAAGGGCCAGAGAGGCAATCCGGGCATCGGAAACCGCATTGACATCCACATGACCGGTCGTCGAGGTGACATCCGAAGCGACAATTTCCGCTTCAATCGTATTGTTGATCTCGCTGTCCGAAACAGCGGCACTTCCGGCGGCAAGTCCAGCGCCGCCGATACTGCCGGCAAAAGAAAGAATATTGACCTTCAGATCGATCGAGGCATCGGAGAGGGAATCTTCCAAGCTGTCGGCCACATCGGCCGGCAATACCGCATTGAGCAGATAATCCGGAATCGCACCCGGCGCCTGATCGACAGCGGAAACCAGGACCTGACCGGCCGCCGTAACGGTCGAACCGGTGATAACGGCAGAAGTGGTATTGTCCAGATCATTGAGCGTCACAGACGCCTGACCAGCCGCAACGCCGGCTCCTGAGAGTCCGGCCGCCAGGGTGCGGATAATCGACGAGGTCTCGGATTCAAGAGTGACCGCGCCGGTTACTGCATCTACCTGCGAACCGCTGATGGCCGTGGTCACCTGATTTCCGATAAAACTTCTGGAGACGGCCGCGCCCGCACCGACTGCTCCGGACGCCGAAAGACCGACAGCCATCGAATCGATGGTCGAGGAGTCCGTGGCTGACAGCGAGACGGAATTGTCGACATCTATATCCGAACCCGTCGCTCCTTCATTGATAATGGACGCATCCACCGTGTCGGCGATGTGGTTGATGGTCATGGACAGCTGCGCCGCGGCGACTCCGGACGCCGACACCCCGCCGACAAAGCTGAGGATATCGGCATTGGACAACGCCGACAGATCAAGGCCGTCGGCATCGATCGTCGAGCCCGCCACCTGAGCACGGATGGTATTTTCGATCTCATTGTCCCCCACCACACCGGAAATCGCCACACCGCCGGAGCCGGCTACACTCAGGCCGACCGAGCGAATCATCGAGCTGTCGCCGGCAGTCAGGCTGACTGCATCACCGGCCGTAACCGTGGAGCCCCCCTTGATCAACGCCTCGGTGCTGCTGGTAATGATATTACCAAAGCCGGTGGCATTCACCGCCACCACCCCGGATGCCCCGATACCGGCGGTGAGGGCCGCAATGCCCGCCTTCGAGTCAGCCGTCAGATCAACGGCCCCCGCGCTGGAATCAACCGTGGAATTATCGATCACCGCATCAATCCGGTTGGTGATCTCATTCCCCGTCAGCACGATATTGGCCGCCACGCCACCGGATCCCGCCATACTGGCATTTACGGCAACGATGTTGGCCGACAGATCGATGGGCGAATCGGCCAGAGCCCCGGTCAAATCCTCCTTGACCCCGTCCGGGATCAGACTGCCGACAGCATCGAGGAGCGGCACCATCACCGGCGCTACATCCCGGGCCGTAAGGGCGATATCTCCAACGGCGTTCACATCGGAATCGCTGATGGTTGCCAGGACATCATTCGCAATTATATTTCCCAAAACAGACAGATTCGCCGCGAACAGACTGGCTCCGGAAACCCCGAACGCCAGGGTTCGGATAATGGCCGATGATTCTGACATCAGATTCAGGGTTGAATCCGTATCGAGGTCCGTACCGCTGACAGAGGTGTCAACGGTGTTTTTTATTACGTTTGAAGCAGCAGAAAGGCCCATCGCTCCACCGCCGGCAGCGGCAACACCAAAGGCCAGTGTGTCGATACTGGAAGTGTCTTCAGCCGACAGAAGGATGGCTCCGTCGGCATCGATATCGGAACGGTTGCCGTTTTCATCCTCGATCGATGCCCGAGTGGTATTGGTTATCACATTGCCGGAAAGCGACAACATGCCGGCACCACAGCCGGACGCTGCCACACCGGCTGTAAAGCCGAGAATCCCGGAGACGTTTTCCGCCGTCACATCCAGGGTCGAACCACTGTCCACCGTTGATGCGGAGATCACGGCGCACGTGGTATTGGTAATGACATTCGCTCCGGCCAGCACCCCGGCGGCAATGATTCCTGAACCTGCCACGCTCACTCCGGCCGAACGGATCTGAGACATGTCATCGGCGCTCAGTGCAATGGCGCCGTCCACGGCATGGGTCGTAACGACGGACCCGTCGGTGATGGCCGACACAACCCGGTTGGTGATATCGTTGCCGAAACCCGTGGCATCGACCGACACCGCGCCGGAGCCGGCGACCCCGACGGTCAGGGCCAGAATCCCGGCACTGGAGTCCGTATCCATAACAATATTACCACCCGACGATGTCACCGTCGAATGATCGATTCCGGATATTATGGTGTTGGTAATTACATTGCCGGTAAAAGCGCCGTTGACCGCTGCGACACCGCTGCCGGCCACACTGACCACCAGCGACAGAATATTGGCCGACGGATCCAGCGGCGAGCCCGCCAGGGCCTCGGCAAGATTGTCCCGGCTGGTTTTGCCGTCGTCTCCGGCATCATCATCCGGAACATAATCGCCCACGGCATCCATGAACGGGATCGCGTTCGGTGCGATATCCCGGGCCGTAAGGGTAATGTCATCGGCTGCCGTCACTGTCGAGCCGCTGATAACCGCCGAGGTATCGTTGGCGATCACATTGCCCATGGCTGTCAGCTGCACGGCAACGCCTCCCGAACCGGAGACACCGACGGCCAGGGTACGGATGATCGCCGAGGATTCGGAGGTCAGGGCAAGGGACGAATCCGTGACAAGGTCGGTGTCGCTGATTTCGGTCTCGATGGTGTTGGTAATGACATTGGCTGCCAGGGCCGCGCCGAGAGCACCGCCGCCGCTGGCGGAAACCCCTATCGCCAATGTATTGATCTCAGAGGTATCTGTTGCTGACAGCGTAACCGCGTCGGCTGCATCGATATCGGAACGCACAATCCCTTCGCCGCTGATCGCCGCACGGGTGGTGTTGGTAATCACGGCACCGGTCAGCGACAGCAGACCGGCGCCGGCACCGGAGCCGGCCACCCCGACCGTCAGTCCGAGGATATCGGCGTCGTTTGCTGCCGTCAGGTTCAGAGTGGAGCCGCTGTCAACGGTGGAGCCGGATATCTCTGCTACAACCGAGTTGGTAATCACGTTGGC
>Ga0272441_10000625_pt1 | contig 79331 bp, 62 predicted proteins | sample SSMProp6N_FD_193582 | JGI IMG/M metagenome (GOLD analysis project Ga0272441, IMG submission 193582) | Marine sediment archaeal communities from Little Sippewissett salt marsh, Falmouth, MA, United States - SSM-Prop-6N | ecosystem: Environmental > Aquatic > Marine > Wetlands > Sediment ...
CCGGCCGCGGCGGAAAGAAACTCCTGCCGCCCGGGGCGGGATTGACTAACTGTCCCGCATGGCCGACGATGGCCCGCGTGAGCGACGAGAAGGTGCATCTGAACGGGCGGTTGGTGCCCGCGGACGAGGCGACCGTCAGTGTCTCCGACGCCGGCTTTCTGCACGGGGCCTCGTGCTTCACGACGATGCTGGCCCACAACGGCGTGGTGTTTCGGCTCTCGCGGCACCTGGAGCGGCTGCTGGGGACCGTGGGCCTGCTGCACCTGCGGTGCGAGGCGACGGCCGAGGCATTGCGGGCCGCCACCTACGAATTGCTCGATGCCAACGGGTTTGCCGAGGCCCGGGTGCGGATTACGCTGACGCCCGGCGCCGTGCCGACGGGGCGCCCCGGCGAGACCTCGCGCGAACCCACGTCCCTCCCGTCGCCGACCACGCTGATCACCGCCTCGCCCTTGCCGGCCTATCCCCGCGAGTGGTACGAGCGGGGCATCGGCGTCGTCGTCGCGAGCTTCCGCCAGGCCCGGGGCGACCCGACGTTCGGATACAAGACGGGGTGCTACTTCCCCCGCGTGCTGGCCCGGCAGGAGGCGGCCACCAAGGGAGCGGAAGAGGCCCTGTGGTTTACCACCGACAACCGCCTCGCCGAGGCGTGTTTCTGTAACGTGTTCCTGGTGCGGGACGGTAAGGTCTTCACGCCGCCGCGCGACACGCCCGCCCTGCCCGGCATCGTGCGCGAGGTCGTCCTCGAACTGTGCCGCGAGCAGGGCATCGAGCTGGACGCGGAGACGCCCTTGGCCGTGCACGACATGCTTTCGGCCGAGGAGATGTTCCTGACCAGTTCGACGGCCGGCATCCGGCCCGTCGTCCGCGTGGAGCGGCGCCCGGTGGGCGACGAGCGGCCGGGCGAGGTCACCCGTATAATATCCGGAGCGTACCGGGCGCTGCTTGACCGCGAGTGTGTTCCGGGCGCCCGGTAGAGGTCGCGCGATCGGGGGCAGGGAGACATCTGAATGAAGGTCGCCGGAGTCGTCGCAGCGCTCACGAAGGTCGCGCCGCCGCAGTTTGCCGAGTCGTGGGACAACGTGGGGCTGATTGTCGGCAGCGCGACGGGGGATGTTCGCAAGCTGCTGGTCTGCGTGGATGTGACGGCCGAAGTGCTCGCGGAGGCGGCCCGCGTCAAGGCGCAGATGATCCTCGCGCACCATCCCCTGCTGTTCAAGGCGACGCAGTGTGTTCGACCCGACAGCACGCCGCTGGTGTACGAGGCGGTCCGGCGGGGGGTGGCGGTGTATTGCCTGCACACGAACTTCGACGCGGCGCCGGGCGGCACCAGCGACCTGCTGGCCGAGGCGCTGAAACTGAAGAACGTCCGACCGCTGCGTCCGGGCGCGGGGCGGGAGCAGTGCAAGATCGTGGTCTTCGTCCCGCCGGAGGGCCTGAGCCAGGTGACCGACGCGGCGTTCTCCGCCGGGGCGGGCCGCGTGGGGAACTACTACGACTGTGCGTTCTTCAGCCACGGAATCGGGGCGTTCTGCGGCGAGGAGGCCACCGATCCCGCGGTCGGACGTGCCGGCGAGCACGAGGTGGTCGAGGAGATCCGCCTGGAGGTGGTCTGCCCGCGGGCGAAGGCGGCGGCGGTTTGTGCGGCCGTGCGCGCGGCACACGACTACGACGAGCCGGTGATCGACGTCTACCCGCTCGACGACCTGCCGAGCGGGTGGGGGCAGGGACGCGTCGGCGAGCTTCACCGCCCGGCGACGATGCCCACGCTGGTCGCGCGGGTCAAGAAGGCGCTGGGACTGCCCAAGGTGCTCGTGGCCGGGCGACCCGGGCGCGCGGGCGGCGCCCGGCGGGCGAACCTGGTTTCGACGGTCGCCTGCGCCGCGGGCGCGGGGCGGTCGCTCGTGTCCGACGCGCGGGCGGCCGGGGCCGGGCTGTACGTCACCGGTGAACTGGGCCATCACGACGCGCTGGATGCGGCCGAGGCGGGGCTGACGGTCGTCGCCCTCGGGCACGGCAACAGCGAACGTCCGGCCATGCGGCGGCTGGCCGAGCAGCTCGGCAAGACGCTGCCGAAGCTGAAGGTGGCCTACGCCAAGTCCGACTGCGACCCGCTGGAGGTGGTGTGACGCCGTCGCGCTTCACTTGCAAGTTCTTTTGAAGAAGCGGCTTACGCAAGAACGTGTAGAGCAGAAATCCGTTCAGGGCTTTCACGTCCGGGAACCTACCGGCGGCGCACAATGAACTCACGGGGACGGGTCGCGCCGGGGTCTGCGGGACATGTCGCAACGACGCGATGCCTCTATGGCCTCCGCGTTCATCCGGGTTCATCCGCGGTCGGCTTCCTGGGCTGACCCGGTTCTTCCTCCAGGGCAAACAGCTTGCGTAAGGCCGCCGCGTGGGCGCGGGCGGCGTCGGAGCCGGCGGCGCCGCGCAGGTGGGTGGCCGCCGGGTGGAGGATGCGGCGAATCGTCCGGTGCAGCGCCCGGCGGAGGATTCGAACGTCCTCTTCGGCGTCGTCGTGCGTGCTGAGCTTGTTGCGGGCGTCGTCCAACTCTCCGTCAGCGATCCGGCGCATGTGCCGGTACAGGGCGCCCAGTGTCGGGGCGACCTGCCGGATGTTCATCGTCTGAAGGAACCCCTTCACGTGCTCCGCCACGATCCGCCGGGCCGCGTCGCGCTCGTCCTCGCGCAGGCGGAGCGTGTCGCGGACGACAGTTTCCAGATCGTCGATGTTCAGCAGGCGGACACCCGGCACCTCGCCTGCGGCCGGGTCCACGTCGCGCGGCACGGCGATGTCGAGGGCCAGCAGCGGGCGGTCCTCCCGGCTGTGCATGGCGGCCGTCACCATTTCCGCCGTCAGGATCGGCTGCGGCGAGCCGGTCGAGGTCAGCACCACGTCCGCGTCGGCCAAGTGCCGGGCGATCTCGCCGAACGGGACGGCGCGCCCGCCGCATCGGGCGGCGAGCGCTTCGGCCGGGGCGGGCGAGCGGTTGACAACAAGCAATCTGACAACCCCGCACGCCGCCAGGCGGCGGAGCATCAGTTCGTTCATCTTGCCGGCGCCGATGCTGAGTACGGTGGCGCCGCTCAGGTTGCCCAGCGCCTCGGTGACGCAATCGAGCGCGGCCGACGCGACCGACGCCTTGCCCGAGCCGATCTGCGTCTCCGTGCGGATTCGTTTGGCGACGTGCAGGCCGGCCTGCATGAGTTCGTTCAGGGCGACTCGGGCCGTACCGGCCTCGACGGCCTCGGCATAGGCCTGCTTGAGTTGGGCAACGATCTGCTCTTCGCCGGGCACCAGGCTGTCGAGCCCGCTCGCCACGGCGAACAGGTGGTCGACCGCTTCGTCATCGACGAGGACCGCGACGGCCTCGTGGGCGCCCGGCGCGCCGTGCGCCCGGGCGGCGAGCCACGTGTGCAGTTCCTCCGTCCGCGGGTGCCCATGGATGGATCGGGCGGCGTACACCTCCGTGCGGTTGCACGTGGACAGAACCGCGAATTCGGCCTCCGGCCAGCGGTCGAGAAGCTCGGTCAGCGCCGCCGCGCGCTGCGCCTGATCCATCGCCAGGCGCTCGCGCAGCGCCACGTTCGCCGTCTTGTGGCTGATGCCCGCGCAGAGGATTCGCATTTCAGCCCTCCCCCAGCAACTCAGCCAGCCGGTCGCGAACGGCTGCTACGCCGCCCGTTGCGAACGCGCGGTACGTCGCCTCGTCCGTGAGACGCTTCATGATGGACATGCGGCGCTCGACATGGGGCACGCGTTCCCGAAGTTCGTCGCGGACGGTCGCCAACGCGGCCGCAAACTCGCCGATCCGATCGGGCAGCGCCTCCGCCAAGAAATCGCGCAGCAGGCCCGCCAACCCGGGCGCCGCGCCGCCGGTGCCGACGGCCACGACGACGTCGCCCTCGCGCGCGACGGCCGGCAGGTGGAAATCGCAGTCCTCGGGCTGGTCGGCCGCGTTGACGAGCGCCCCGCGCGCCCGCGCGTCGGCCGCGATCCGCGTGTTGGTCGCCGCGTCGTCGGTGCAGGCGAAGACGAGCGCTGCGCCGTCGAGTTGCTCGGGCGCGTACGCTTCGGCCGCCACGTGGGCGCCCTCGACGGTCTCGCCGGTGGGGTCGATGATCGTCACGTCCGCGCCGGCCTCGAGCAGCGCCCGCGCCTTGCGCCGGCCCACCGGCCCGCCGCCGACCAGGACGGCGCGCCGTCCACGAACGTCCAGCATGACGGGAAAGGTCTTCATCGGGTGTCAGCCCCGCCCGGCTTCGGCGGTTGCTCTGCCCGCGACGCGAAGGGCGTCGAGCAGAGCGCGGGCCTTGTCGAGCGTCTCATTGTATTCGGCGTCGGGGTCGCTGTCCGCCACGATGCCGCCGCCGGCCTGGACGAACGCCCGCCAGCGCGGGGGCGGGGGCCCCGTCGTCGCGTTGCAGACGATCGTGCGAATGGCGATGTTCAGCGTACACGCACCGTCGACGCCCACGTGCCCGATGCAACCCGTATACACGCCGCGCGCCGCGGGTTCCAGTTCGTCGATGATCTCCATCGCGCGGATCTTCGGCGCCCCCGTGATCGAGCCGCCGGGGAACGTCGCCCGCAGCAGCTCCGCCGGCCCCACGCCGTCTCGCAGCCGTCCCTCGACCGTCGCGACCAGGTGCAGCACCGTCGGGTGCGCCTCCAGCCGCCGCGGCTCGACCACGCGAACGCTGCCGTACGCGCACACCCGCCCGAGGTCGTTCCGCAGCAGGTCCACGATCATGGCGAGTTCGGCGTTGTCCTTCGGGCTGGCGAGCAGATCCTCGGCCGCCGCGCGGTCGGCGGCCACGTCGCCGGCTCGCCGGCGCGTGCCCTTGATCGGACGCGTCACGGCGTGCCCGTCGCGGACGCGTAGGAACAACTCCGGCGAACTGCTGACCACCGCGCATGGCCGCCCGAGCGACTCAAACCCCAGATAGGCCGCGTACCCGGCCGGGTTCCGGCGCCGAAGGACGCGATACACCTCCACCGGGTCGGGGGCGTCCTCCACGCGGAACCGTTGCGAGAGGTTGACCTGGAAGATGTCGCCGGACGCGATGTACTCGATGCACCGCGCGACGGCGCGTTTGTATTGGTCCGGCGTAAACTCGCACTGGATAGGCAGATCGCCGCCGGTCGGCGTCGGCGCGACCTGCGAGGAGGGACAATCCCGCATCCGGTCGATGGCTTCGCGCAGGGTTTGCTCGCTCCGGCCGGCGCCCGGCGGCGGATCGTCAAACGCCAGTCGCAACAGCCGCCAACTCCCGTCCGTCGCGTCGTGGACCAGCACCGCGTCGTAGAACCCCAGCCGCAGGTCGGGCAGCGCCGTGTCGCGGGCGCAACGCCCGGGCAGCCGCTCGATGTGCCGGCCGATCTCGTAGCCGACGTATCCCATCCAGCCGGGCAGATACTCACCGGCGTCGCTCGGCCGGCCGGCCGCGACCGATGCGAACGCCCGCGAAAGCGCCGGCCACAGCCCCCGCCCCGCGGCCAATCGCCGCCCCGCGCGATCCGTCAGCACGCCCTCGCGAACGGTGAGGACGTCGACGGGGCGGCAGGAGAACACCGTCCACCGCGCCTCCTTGCCCGCGGCCGTCGATTCCAGCAGTACCGGCTCCTCGTGCCGGCCCAGCTCATCGACCAGCGCGCCGGGGCCGCAGGGCAACTCAAGCCGCTCGACGACGACGCGGCCGCCGCGTGCCTGCGGCGTGTGGGTCCGCGGCCGCTCCCCGATGGCCGACTTGTCGGCCGAAGCGTCCACCTCATTCGTCTCTGAACAGCATCCCGGCCGGCGTGGACGGACCGAAGTAGTAGTCGATCGCCCCCGGGGGCCAGTCGGGCTGCTCGTAGAGGTCGGGGATCTTGTACTGCTCGAAATCGGCCTTGGCGAAGCCGTCGGCGGCCTTGGCGGCCGAAGCCATGCGGGCGTCGTCGCTGTCGGAATAGCGATCGATCAGCTTGGCGGTATATCGCTTGTCGCCTCGTCGTCCGGCCGTGTGCTTCAGGACGCCGAGGGTCAGGGCGGCATGGACTCGCCAGGCGGGGTCCTGGTCGTTCTCGGCGATATTGAACACGTCGCCGGGATACGGGGGGTTACCGTAGAGGATCTCCATCTTCTTCTTGTAGTGGGTGCGAATGCGGTTCAGCGACCCCGCGTAGCGGTAGATGGCGGGGGCGGAGGGGCCCTGCGGCCCGGACGGGTCGAGCCCCTGGAAGAGCCCCAGCGTCTGGTACTGGATCTCCAGCCCGCACAGCACGATGTTGATGTGCCCGCGGTCCTCCATCAGGTGCCAGCCGAAGCAGAACGCGTCGTGGGCGACCTGGCGGGCCTCCGCATGCTTGCCCATCTTGTGCTCGTAGATGAGGAACAGGGCCTTGAGGATCTCGAAGGCCATGCGGACCTCGGTGCTCGGGCCGTACTTGGGACTGACGCGGAACGCGGCGGTATGAGTAAGGACGAACTTCGCGCTCGCTTTCCGCGCCCCGTTCGAGACCGCTTGGTGAATCTGCTCCATCACGCGGAGCGTCGATTCCGGCAACTGGTGCGCGCCCGTGCGGATGTCGTCGAGGTGATAGCAGGCGTCGTCCAGCTCGCGGCGGTGGGCGCGATACAGGGAGATCGCGCGGGCGTAGTCGTCACCGGCGTTCCCGCCGCCGGTCGGTTTGGGCCCGACGACCGAGCCCGGCCAGTGGTCCACGGTGACCATCGCCAGCAGCGACTTGTCTCGCGTCTCCCGCGGGCTGCTCGGCTGCGGCAGGGCGACGAACAGGATCAGGATGATCAGGAAGATGCCCACCAGAGCGCCCGCGATGATCCAGCCAAGCTTGTTGCCCAGGCCCGGGCGCTTCTGGCGCGGCTCCTGCTCCTCCTGCGACTCGTTGTTCCCTCGGGAGTTCCCCGGACGCGCGGGTCGGGCGGGGTTCTGGCGGCTGCGGGCGTGGCGTCCGTCGCCGTACTGCCGGTTCTGTCTGGCCATGCGGCGGGTCCTTTCCGTTTGAGTGCCTGTCGGTGGGCGGGTTCGGTGGCGGGCCGAAGGCGGGGGCGCTGGGGGCCGATCGCTACGGGCCCGCGGTGGGCGTGAAGAACATTGTACCAAGGTTCCGCGCATCGTAGAAGTACCGGGGCGCGCCCGACCAACTCGACGCCTCCGCCCCGCCCGGCGCGAACCGCGCGAAGTTCACGCCCCAGAACTTCGCCGCTCCCTCCTCGCCGAAGGCGGACCGCGGAATCGCCAGCTCGACCGTCCAGGCGTCCCTGGTTATTCCGACGGCCGCCGCCGCGCCCGCAGACCAGGGCCGCCACGGGCCCAGCGGCGGGTCGCTGTGCACGCCGCGATCCGTGATCAGCACGCCGTTGGCCTTGACCAGGATGTGGAACAGGTCTTCGGGGCCGGCCGCGTCGCCACCGGGGTCGAGGATCGCCTCGACGAGATCCTCACCGTGGGCCATCAACTGCTCGTACCGCACCAGCGTGTCGCTGCGCGCGGTCAGCGGCGTTGAACCCGGCGACTCGCAGCGGAAGGCGACGTACAGATTCCGCTCGTCCTGCACGACGAACACCTGCGTCTGCCGCTTCGCCGGACCGCCGCGGGCCTGGCCGCCGCGCCCGCGCCGGCCGACCAGGCGGAAGTTGCCCGCGGTGTTGCCCGCGCGCATCGGCCAGTCGTCGAGCACGCCGTCGATCCGCGGCGTCTCAGCCGCCCGGCCGACCAACAGGAACGGCACGGCGGCGTCGATTTGGCGCGGCGGGTCGCGGTCCACGGCCAGGACGACGGACGCATCGATTTTCGCGTCCGCGGTGGCGGGGACCTGCCGGCCGGTCGCTCGGATCCTGACCGTTCGCCGCTGCCGCGGGCTGAACGGCGACGGCCGCACCGGGTCCCCCGTCTGCCAACCGGGCGGCAGGCCCTCCAGCCGAGCCGACAGCTCCACCGCTCGCCCGTACTCGTTGTACAGGTCCAGCAGCACCGTCATCTCCAGCGACTCGATTCGCCCGTCCCCAACGGACGCCGGCTCCACGCGGGACCGCACCTGCTCCACGCGCACCTGGTGCACGTTTTCATCGAACGTCTGCCACGCCAGACGTTGCTCCAACAGTCGCTGTCCTTCGGCTTTCTCGGGGTGGATGGCGTCCAGCACCTCGGCCGCCAGCAACCGGCGCATCTGCCGCCACGCGGCGCCGCTCTGCGCCCAGCCGTCCAGCCGCGGGTCGAGATAGTTGTCGCCGGCCGCGTCGAGCCCCGCGTAGCGCACCATGCCATCGATGATGCTGTTCGCGATTTCCGCCCGCCCGCGCTGGCGGAGGATCGATAGATACGCCAGGTCCTGCAGGCCGCGGCGGAGGCGCTTCAGGCGGACGGAGGCGAGGGGGGTGTTCTGGCCGGGGTAGAACAGCCGCGTCTGGGCTGAGCCCTCGGCCGCGAAGAGGGCTTCGCGATCGGCGGTTTCGGCGCCGCCCCAGTGGAGGACATCGGCGAGCAGCAGGCCGGCGCAGCGGTACTTGAGGGCGAACCAGGGGAACGCCCGGACGTCGGCGGGGGAGGCGAGCACGCCGAGGCTGGGCACGTACGGGGGCTTGCCGGGCGAGAGCCACGTGCCCTTGAGCGGATGCATCGCGGCCGCCCGGGCGGCGGAGGGGTCGAGCCATTCGCCGGGTGGGGCCGACGCGTCCACGAGGTCGGCGAGGCCGCCGGGGACGGTCCAGCCGGTGGTGGCGGGGGGCTTCAGCGGCAGTCGGCACAGGAGGGGCGTCTCGGCGTCGGCCGCTCGGGCGATGCGAGCCAGTCGCAGGGAGCTTCCGTACGCTTCTTCCGTCACGGGGCCGCGGTACGGCCAGAGGAACATTCGCTCGTTGGCCGCGGGCATCGAGGCGAAGTGCTCGCGGCAATCCGTCACCAGCCCGCCCGCCGTCGTGGCGTACGCCTCGCTGTCGAGGCCGCCGTAGGGCGCGGGCGGCGGGAAGCCATCGCTGAACGGCACCGGCCACGCCGGGCAGGCCAGCCGGTCGTCGAACGCCGTGCCATCGAGGTACGGCATGACGATGGCGTCGTAGTCGTCCCACGCGAGCTTCACGCGACCGGCGGAATCGCGCTTCAGCCCCGGGCGGATTCGCGTGTCGAACAGGTCCAACCGGTGGCGGTGGGCGGTGCGCATGAGTTCGCGAAGCACGGCAAGGCCGCGGCGGATGCGCGGCCGCGTGCGGTCGAGTCGGGCGGGCAGCGCGGGCTCGCCCTTCTCTCGAACCATCAGGGCGAACAGGTCGGCGTGATCGATGCCGCCCGCGGCGATGACCGGGCGCGCGTCGGGCAGGACGAAGTCGTGCACCGTCAGTTCCAGGCCCGCCGACCACGGGGCGTGGGTACTCGATTCCAGCGTGATCGTGCCGCTGTACTCTCCCGCCCGTGCGCCGCGCGGTACGCGCACGTCGATCCACAGAGCCAACCGGCCGCCGCGTGCCACGTCTATGGTTGGGGGCGGTTGGTCCTCCGCCGTCGGCGGCAGCGGGATGAGCGCGTCATAGAACTCCGCGGGCTCGGGCGTCTCGTCCACCAGCCGGAGGTACCACGGCGGGTACCGCGTCACCCGCACCGCCTTGCCGCGAAACGCGCTGATGTTGGACTTGCCGATGGTTCCCCCGGCTTCCGACGTTAGCGCCGTCCAAGCGAGCGAGAAGCCTCGGATTGCCCGGTCGCCGGCATCGATCACGAGCTGGAAACTGACGGTCTCGTTGCCGGCCGCGTGGACCAGGACGGCGCGACGGTCGGCGTCGAACACGTCGCGACCGATGGTGGGCGGCGTGCGGCTGGTGAGGGCGAGCATGTCGTCGGCGACCCAGGCCGTCAGAGGCGGCGGGCGAAGGTCGCATCCGCCGATCAGCAGAGCCGACAAGAGGGCGGAGCAGACGGCGGCGCTCGCCACTCGCCGCGAGGCTTGCGTTCGCTGCGCGTTCATGAGGCCGCATTGTAGCCTGCGCACGCGGCGGCGGGAAGTGCCCCCCCGGCGGGAATGCCCGCGGGGGTTCGTATCAGTCCGCAGTCGCTTCGCCCGGAGCGCGCGCCTCCGCCGGCGGCTCGGTCGCGAGGGCGTACACGGTGATCGGGGGCCAGGCGCCCGGGCGGGTCGTCGCGCCGGGCTCATCCGTCGGCAGGTGGATGTCCTTGGCCCCGGGGAGCACAAAGCCTTCCCGGGCCATGGCCGTGAGGATCGGAATGTGCGCGGGGCGCAGCAAACGGCCGGTCTGCCCGACGACCTGTTCGCTCAGCGGCGTTGGGTAGCCATAGGTGAGCGCCAAGCGGCGGATCTCCCCCCAGTTCACCCAAACGTGCGTGACGCCGCGTTCTCGCAGCCGCCGCCACGCCTCCTGCAGTGTGATCCTGCCATCGGCGACCTGCCTGGCGAGTTCCGCGAGCGGATGGGCGTCGAAGGCCGTCGCATAGAGGGTGTCGTGCGGGAAGTAGAAGGCCGTCGCCTCGCCCACCAGCAGCAGCCGCGACCCCGGCGGAAGCTTGGGCGCCTCCGAGTACGGGAACATCTGCTTGGCGACGGTCTGCCCCGGGTACGGCAGTTCGGGATGCACCGGGAACAGCGCGGTGGCGTTGTACAGGCTGATGCCGGCCGCCGCGGCGAAGACGGCGACCGCGGGTGCCAGCCCCCACGGCCCGCCGGCCGGGCGCGTCGCCCCGCGACGGAAGGGGTTCACCTGCACATTGGCCAATCGGGCGAGGACGCCGCCCCCCAACAGCGCGAGCGGCACGAGGATCGGTACGACGAACCGGTGCGGCATGCCGCGTGTCAGGCCCGTCCAGACGATCAGTTGCACGAGGGCGACGATGATCAGCCCCAGGTCCCACGGGTCGCCGGGGCCGCGGTCGGCGACCCGCACCGCGACGGCCACCCCCGCGAGGATCAACAGGATGGCCCCGAAGAACCGCGCCTTGACGATCAGGCGGTCGTATAGCAACTCCGCCCGGCCGGGCGTGTAGTCGGGGGGCGCCCAGCCCTCGGGCTTCGGCACCGGCGGGCGCGGGTTGGGGGCGTGCCCGTCCACCCAGCGCCGCTCCGACTGCTCGTTCCAGTGCCCGCGCCCGAAGACGCCGGTCGCGAGCGGAAAGACCGGATTGCCGGTGTAGGCGGCGTTGCGTATGAGCCAGGGGCTGAAGGTCGCCAGCACGGCCGCCAGCACGAGCGGCACGTGCAGCAGGCGTCGCGTAACGCCGGGCAGCGGCTTGCGGCGAAGCAGGGGGGCGAGCACCATCGCCGCCACGACGGGGGCGACGACGAAGCCGACGGACAAATACTTGGCCGCGCACGCCGCGCCGCACGCGAGCCCGACGAGCAGCGCGGCCCGCCAGTCGCCCCCGCCCGTCCATTCGCGCAGCCACAGCACCGCCAGCGCCAGGTAGAACACCTCCGCCAGCTCCACCATCGCCAGCCAACTCAGCCAAAGCACCAGCGGCACGCTGACGAGCAGGCCCAGGGCGAAGCGGGCGCGGCGCTCCTGCTGGGGCCGCAGCGCGAAGAACACGGCCGCCGCCGTCAGGGCACCGAATACGCCGGGGACGAGCTTCGCCGCGTACATCCCCTCATACGCCCCGCCGCGAAGCGACATCGCCAGTAGGAAGAGCATCTCCACGCCGAGGGGATAGTAGCTGTAGCAGTTGTGGGGCAGCTCGCCGATCCGGCCGGCGTGGAGGAACTCGCGGGGGACCTGCAGGTGATACTCGAGCACGTCGTAGGCGTCGGCGCCGCCGATTCGCCCCGGGGCGCGAGTGGCACCGGCGATCCAGAGGGCCCCCGCGACGGCCACCAGCACCCAAAGCAGCGCACGCCCGTCGCTCCGCCCGCCGGGGCGCCAGGCGTTCACCCGCCTGCGGGCCTGCCAGGCGGCGAAGGCGGTCCCGCCGAGCACCACCGGCCACCAGAGCCAACGCGTCGTCACGCCGGCCGTGCCGAGAACCAGGACCGCCGTCGAGAGGCCCCACAGCCCCAGTCCGCACGCGGTCACCACCTGCAACCCGGTCGAGGACGAACGCGGGGCGAGCCGCCGCACCAGCGGATACGCCCCCCCCCCGGCGGCGGCGACGATGAGCAGCACGAGCCCCACCTCGGAGACGGCCCCGTAGATCGTCCCCAGCGCCGCCTGCCAGGCGAATCCCTGCAGCGCGAGCAGCGTCAGTCCGCCGACGAGGAGCATCATGACCACGAGGGTGCTCTGGGAGAGGGAGCCGAGGGGATGTCTGTGCGATTCGGTCATGGCAGGAGGTCAGGCGCCGCCGGAATCCACGAACTGCGTGCGGTACAGGTGGCGATAGACGTCGCATCGTTCGAGCAGCTCCTCGTGCTTTCCGACGTCAATGACTCGCCCCGCTTCGAGGACGGCGATGCGGTCGGCCGACAGGACGGTGGCGAACCGGTGCGCGATCATCAGCGTCGTCCGCCCGCGGATGAACTCCTCGGTCGCCTGGTGGATCTTTCGTTCGGAGTCGGCGTCGATCTGGCTCATCGCCTCGTCGAAGATGAGGATCGCCGGGTCGCGCAGAATGGCCCGCGCGATGGTGATGCGCTGCTTCTGCCCGCCCGAGAGCGTCGCCCCGTGCTCGCCGACCATGGTGTCGTAGCCGTCGGGCAACTCGCGGACGAATTCATCGACGAACGCCCGACGGGCGGCCGAGCGCACCGCGTCCTCGGGTGCGTGGCGAAGCCCGTATGAGATGTTCTCCTCGATCGTTGCGTTGAACAGCACCGCGTCCTGCGTCACCAGGCCGATCTGCTGCCGCAGCGACCGCAGCGAGACCTTCTCGATGTCGTGCCCGTCGATCAGCACGGCGCCGCCCGTCGGGTCGAGCAGGCGCGGCACCAGCGACACCATCGTGGTCTTGCCCGAGCCGTTGGGCCCCACGATGGCGACGGTCTCGCCGGCCCGGACGGTCAGGTTGATGTCGCGCAGCGCGTCCGCGGACGTGCCGGGATAGCGGAATCGCACGCCGCGGAACTCCAGGCTCTCGCTGTGCCGCGGCAGCTTCGGCGCGTTGGGGATGCGCTTCTCAACCGGCAGATCCTGAAGCTCGAAGATCCGCCGGGCGGCCGCGTCCGCCTGCTGGAAGCGGTTGACGACCTGCGCCAGCTTCCGCACCGGGTCGAACATGGCCACCAGGAAGATCAGCCACGCGATGAAGATGGTGGGCTCCATGTCGCGCTGGAAGACGAAGTACCCGGCGACGCCCGCCGCGGTGAGCCCCGCGCACACCCCGAGGCACTCGACGGTGGCGGGCGTGGCGGCGTCGATCCGCGCGATGCGGTCCTGCTCCTTGCGCAGGCGGCGGTTGACACGGTAGAAGCGCTTCCGCTCGGCCGCTTCCATGGTGTAGGCCTTGACCACCCGGATGCCGATGAGCGTCTCTTCGAGCACGCCGAGCATTCTCGACCAGCTCTCCAGCGCCCGCCTCGTGGCGCGCTTCATGAGCTTGCCGAACTGGCGGATGAAGATGAAGATCGGCGGGCCGGCGAGCATCGCGACGAGCGTCATCTTCCACGAGAGGATGAGCGCCCCCGCGATCGCGCCGACGGCCTTGGCGGGCTCGACCATGGTCTTGCCGAACAAGGACACCTGCCCGCGCTGCACATCGTGCGTGTCCTGGAGAAATCGGCTCATCGTGTCGCTGGTGCCGCGCGAGGAGTAATGCGTCAGCGGCAGGCGAAGCGCGACGTTGTAGTTGTCGCGGCGGATGTCGAGCGTCGCCCGCATGGCGGACGTGTGCACGAGGTATTCCTGGAAAAAACGCAACAAGTCCCGAACGATCGTCAGAACGAAGGCCGCGATGAGGATGTATACGAACAGGCGAAATCGCCCCGAGAATTCCTCCGGTTCGCGGACCCGCCCGGCGATCCACGCCAGCAGTCTCGCCGACAGGTCCAGCTTCTCCAGGCGCAGCACCACCTGTTCGCCCCGGTCCGCCCGCGGCGGCAGCACGTGCAGCTGAACGGAATCGCCCGCCGACGCCTCCGTCGTCAGCCGCCGGGCCAGGTCGTTGGCCTGAAGCACCGGCCGCTCGTCGATGCCGACGATCCACCCTCCCTCGGCCAGTCCCGCCTGCGCCGCCGGGCCGTTGTCCTCCACGCTCACCACGTCGAGCACCACGACGACGTGCCGCCCGTCCACCTGGAGGTCCTCCGGCGCCACGCGCGACGAGAGCTTCGCCCCCAGCCGGTTCTCGGCGCCGGTTCGCCACGCCCACCCGTGTAGGCCCTCCGGGTCAATCAGCACCTTCATCGCCGGGATGCACATCCCCAGCCCGCCGCCCCACAACACCGCGATAAAGATCACGCAGACGATGGAAATCGCCAGGCGCGTCCGGTACGGCCGCAGGTATTTCAGGGAGCGGATGAAGTATTGCATGGGAGCGGTTCCGGGCCCGACGCCGCGCGGGCCTGCGCAGACGAACCCTTATACGCGCCGCAGCGGCGCCGGTCAACCGCGGGCGGAAGCGTCAGGCCCCGTCCGGGCGGTCGTCGTGCGGGTGCTAAGGCCAGCCAGTCGGGCCGTGGGGCGAGAGCACGGGTGGGGAGCGCCCCGTGGCGCTCCGCTCCAGGATTTCCGGCCTGCCCAGGGCGTTCTACACACGAAGCGGCGCCCCGGAGGCGCACGTGATCGCGACGTTGTCCCACACCAGCGAGGGGCTGACGTTCCGCCACAGCATCCGCTCCGCCTCGGCGAGCTGCTCGACCATCTCCGCGAGCGTCTCCGCGGCGAAGCGGTTCGCCAACTCGTCGACGACTTCCGACTGGTCGGCGTGGACGACAGGCAGGTCGGCGCCGACGGACCGGTGCAGGGCGTCGGTGTACGCGCTGGCGAGCAGTTCCAGCATCGCCCCGGCCGCGCGACGCTGAGCCAGCAGGGCCGCCAGTTCCGGGCCCTCCTCTTCTTTGGCCTCGGCCGCCTGCCGACCGGCGAGCTTTTTCATCACGTTGGCGAGATACTCGCCGACGTCCGCCTCGTCGCCCGCGAGCACGCGCGACAGCATCTCGCGCTTGATCTCGTACAGGCCCTGGGCGGACATCCCCAGAGCCCGGCCCAGCGATCCGCCGGTGAGTTCCGCCCAGAATTGCGCTTCGGCCGCCTCGATCCCTTCCTTCGTCAGCCGGCGGGCGACGAAGTCCTTCGGCAGCAGGCGGAAGCGCACCAGCGCGCAGCGGCTCAGCGTCGTCGGCAGCAGGGCGTCCGGGCGGCGGCAGATGAGTAAGATCGTCACACTCGGCGGGGGCTCCTCCAGCGTCTTGAGCAGCGCGTTCTGCGCCGGCTCGCTGAGCAGTTCGGCCTCGAGCACGATGAACACGCGCCCGCGGCCGCGGGCGGGCGACTGCCCGGCCGGGCCGATCAGGAAGTGCCGCACCACGTCGATGCCGAGATTCTGCATCTTGCGCTCGCGGACCTTGGGGTCGGGATGGTAGGCGGCGAGTTCCTTGGTGATGATGTGCAGGTCGGGGTGGCTCTCGGCGTCGAGCATGCGGCAGTCTTCGCAGGCGCCGCAGGCGTCGCCGTCGGCGTGGGGGCACAGCAGCCCGCGGGCGAGCGCGAGCGCCGTGGTGCGCCGCCCGACGCCTTCGGGCCCGGCGAACAGCAGCGCGTGCGGGCGGCGCTCGCCGCCGAGCAGCCGCCGCAGCCGCTCCACCGCCTCGTCCTGCCCGATGATGTCGGATAGGCCAAGCATGTTGGTCCCTGACTCCTGCCGCCGGGTCCGCAACCGCCCCGCTGGGGCTCTGCCTGCATTGCGGCCCGCCGACCACGGGCTTGCGCCCGTGGCTACTCCCAGAGCAGCAAGTCGATGTTTGTCTCGGCTCGATTCCTCGGCCTACGTCCAGCGCGTCGCGAGCGCCGCGCGGAGCCGTTCCTGCACATCCTCTACGGTGCCGCCGGCGTCGAGGACGACGAACCGGTCGGGCTCTTCGTGGGCCTGGGCGAGGAACAGCTCACGCACGCGGCGGTGGTACTCGACGGCCTTGGCCTCGATGCGGTCGGGGCCGCCGGTCCGGCCGTTGCGGGCCAGGCCCTGCTCGGCATCGATGTCGAGCAGGACGGTCAGGTCCGGCCGCACCCCCCGCAGCGCTACGTCGTAGATGGCCAGCACATCCGCCGGCGGCGTGCCGCCCGCCCCCTGATACGCCACCGTTGCCGACACCCAGCGGTCGCACAGCACGCACGCGCCGGCCTCCAGGGCGGGACAGATGACCTGCTCCCAGAGCTGTGCGCGGCTGGCCATGTACAGAAGCACCTCGCACGCGACGGTGATCTCCTGGTGCGCCGAATCGAGCAGGATTTCGCGAATGCGGTCGCCGACCGTGGTGCCGCCCGGGTCGCGCGTCTCGACGACCTGGGCGCCTTCCTTGCGCAGCCATTCGGCGAGGAGCCGCTGCTGCGTGCTCTTGCCGGCCCCGTCCGGGCCGTCGAGGACGATGAACTTGCCCGCCGACCTGTCCGCAGTCTCGCTCATGCGCCGCCGAGGATACCCGCCGCCCAGCCGTGTTTCCACACCCAGCCCAAGGCACGCCCGGTGCCTCGGAAGAAGCGAATCTCAAGCCTCAAGCCCCAAGCAAGCTCCAATTGTCAAACAGCAATCACCAGACGTACCGGTTCCGCGACGCAAGCAGTACCCGGGGCCCAGTCCGTCCCCGGCGCCCTGAGGAGCGGGCGCAGACGTTTGTGCTTCGCTGTTTGTCGTTTGGCGGCTTGTTTGTGATTTGTGGCTTGGTGCTCGGAGGTTGTGCCAGGCATGTCCGGGTGGAGTCCGTGTGATGTCGCGAGGCATCGAATCCGCACATGCTTGACCCGCGCCGCCCGGCGTGGTACGCCTTCCCGACCATGAGTGACCGACGACCGAACCTGATCTATGTGTTCCCCGACCAGTTCCGCCAGCAGTCGCTGGGCTGCATGAACGCCGACCCGGTGGTGACGCCGAACCTCGACCGCCTCGCGGCCGAGGGGCGCGTACTCACCGACGTCGTCAGCACGTGCCCGCTGTGCAGCCCGTACCGCGCGATGCTGTTCACCGGCAAATACCCGCACGCCAACGGCGTGCCGCACAACTGCAATTCGGAGAACAAGCAGTACGGCATCGAGCTGCGGGCCGACGAGCGCTGCCTGACGGACGTTCTGCACGACGCGGGCTACCACCAGGCGTACATCGGCAAGTGGCACCTCGACGCGCCGACCGAGGCCGACGAGAAGTGGGGGGAGGGCCGGCGCGGCGACGACAAGGTGTGGGATACGTTCACGCGGCCGGAGCGGCGGCATCACGTGGACTTCTGGCATTCGTACGGTTGCTGCGACAACCACCTCCGGCCGCATTACTGGGAGGGCGACCGGATCGAGGACCGCATCGACGTGGACGAGTGGTCCGTCAAGCACGAGGCGGACGTGGCCCTCGACTATATCCGAAACGAGGGCGGCAGGTTCCGCGACGCGGACAAGCCGTTCGCCCTGTTCCTCGCCCACAACCCGCCGCACACGCCGTTCGAGCAGGTGCCCGAGCGACTGCTCGCCGCCTACGAGGGCAAGACCAGCGACGACCTGCTCAACCGGCCGAATGTGGCGCTCGAGGGCTACGCCCACTCGGCCGCCAAGCAGGTGAAGAACTACTTCGCGGCCGTCACGGGCATCGATGAGCAGATCGGCCGCATCCTCGACCTGCTCGACCAGCAGGGGCTGGCGGACGACACGATCGTGATCTTCACGGCCGACCACGGCGAGATGATGGGCAGCCACGCGTTGATGCACAAGAATGTCTGGTACGAGGAATCGTACCTGGTGCCGTTCATCATTCGCTGGCCCGGCAAGGTGCCGGTGGGGCGGGACGATTTGCTCGTCAGCACGCCGGACCTGATGCCGACGCTGCTGGGGCTGTGCGGGGCGGCGGGCGCCGCGCCGGAGGACGTACACGGCCGCGACTTGAGCCCGGCCCTGCTGGGCGAGGAGATCGAGCGGCCGGCGTCGGGGCTGTACATGTTCATGAAGGCGGACGACCCGGCCGGCGGCAACCGCGGCGTGCGAACGCACCGCTACACCTTCGCGGTCTGCCGCAAGGACGACGGCACCGAGGAGACGTTCCTGCACGACAATCAGGAAGATCCATACCAGCTCCAGAACGTCGCGGCCGAGCGGCCGGAAGTGGTCGCGGAACTGACGGCCGAGATGAACCGCGGACTCGAACGCACCGGCGACCCGTGGCTGAAGAAATGACCCGCTAGGCGAGTCTGATCGGGCCCGCGCCGGCGGCAGCACGCGTGGCAAAGACCGGGCAGCGGCGGCCGAAACGCTCTTCGAAGCCGGCCGCGATGGCGTCGGCCGCGGCGTCGGCTGCGTCGGCGTCCGCCAGCACGATCGCGCAGCCGCCGAACCCGCCGCCGGTCATCCGCGCCCCGTGGACGCCGTCGCAGCCTTCGGCGATCTGCACGACGGCGTCGAGTTCCTCGCATGAAACCTCGTAGTCGTCCCGAAGCGACTCGTGGCTGGCGTACATCAACTCGCCGAACATCAGGGGATCGCCCGCCCGTAGCGCCTCGACCGCTTGCAGCGTCCGCGCGATCTCGCCCACCACGTGCCGCGCCCGCGCCAGTTCCGTATCGAGCAGCGTCCCCTCGCGGGCGGCGTCGGCCACCTGCCGCTCCGTGGCGTCCCGTAGCGACGCCACCCGGAGCTTGGCGGCCGCCGCCTCGCACTGCCGGCGCCGCTCGGCGTACTCGCCCCCGCCGATGGCGTGTTTGACCTGCGTGTCGGCGACCAGCAGCGTCTTGCTCGCATCCTCGAACGGCACGTGTTTCGTCTCGCCGCTGCGGCAGTCGAGCAGCATCGCCTTGCCCGCCCGCGCCTGAACCGCGATGGATTGGTCCATGATCCCACACGGGGAGTTCGCGAACTTGTGCTCCGCCTCCTGGCACAGCAGGGCGAGGCCGCGACCCTTGACCTTCCGGGGCCTGCCCGCGGCCGCCAGCAGCGCCATCGCGGCCGACACCTCCAGCGATGCCGACGACGACAGCCCCCCGCCCAGCGGTACGTCGCTGGCGAACAGGATATCGCAGCCGACGAGCTTGACGCCCCGGGCGAGCAGCCCGGCCACGACGCCGCGAACGTAGTTTGCCCACTTCGGCTCGCCCGCCTCGATGGGGGCGTCGAGATCGATGGCGGCGGGGGCGTCCTGCTGGAGCGAGCGGACGCGGAGCTGCCGCCCGTCGCGCCGGGCGTAGAGGGCCAGCGTCTGCCGCTCGATGGCGATGGGCAGGACGAAGCCGTCATTATAGTCGGTGTGCTCGCCGATGAGGTTGACGCGCCCCGGTGCGCGGACGGCGCCCGCGGGCGGCCCGGCGAAGTGGTTGTCGAATCGCTGGTGGAGCTTGGTGAGGTCCATGGCCGGGGACGGTATCGGCGGGCCCGAAGCCTGTCAAGCGCGGCCGCGAGCCCGCGGAAGCGCCAAGCCGCACAAGCGGCTCCCGGCCCGCGAGCGGGAGTGACGGGCGGCCCGTTCAGCGGGCACGGGCCCGCGCCTCGTAGAGGGACGCCCCCATACTGCGGCAGGCGGCGACCATTTCCGGGTACGGCCGGTCGCAGACGTCGACGAAGCCGGTGTTGAAGTTCTCGCCGTCGAACCGCCCCGTGACAGGCTCGTCGAGATACTGGAACCAGTGGGCTCCGACGACGAAGGGGTTCTCGAGGCAGGTCCTGATGTAGTAGCGGTACAGCTCCGCCCGATGCTGCTGGCTCTCGGCGAATCTCAGCGTGTAGTGGAGCATGCCCCGGTCGAGCGCCCCCATGTGCCATTCCCCGATAATCACCGGCTTGTCGGCGTTCGAGGGGCGCAGGTCCGCGGCCGAGTAGCGGTAGCGGTTGAAGCTCACCACGTCGCAGTGCTCCGCGCAAATCCTCACCACCCAGTCGCAGGTGTCGGACTCGTCGGGGTAGTAGTGATCGTGGAAGCGGCAGCCCAGGTACAGCTTGCCGGGGAGCCGCGCCGCGAGCGTCTCCTTGACGGTCTTGAAGTACCGGACGGCGACCATCGCCGACAGTTCGCGGAGATCGTCGTCCGCCGCGTCCGGCAGGGCCGTGCTCGAAAGGAACTCCTGCCACGAGCCGAACGCGGCCCTCCACGAGGCGTTCAGGCGCTCGACCGTGCCGTACTTGGCCTTCAGGAACTCCATGGCGGCCGTCTTCGCCGGCTGTCGCGGGCCGCTGCCGAGGACCGCGCGGGCCAGGTAGGTCGGCTCGCCCCAGTCCATCTCGTTGTCAACGAAGCAGCCGATGCAGTAGGTGTCGGCGGCGCCGCTGCCCAGTGCGACCACGCCGGCGCGCACGGTGGCGGCAAAGCCCTCGTCGAAGGGATCGGGGAACTGGCCCCAGTAGCCTTCGCTGCCCTCGATCCGCCGCGAACCGCGGCTGCTGAGGGTCGCCGCGTAGGGGGCCCCGCGCAAGCCGGCGACAGTCGCGGCAGACCAGCTATGGTAGGTGTTCAGGCCCCAGCTCTTCATCCGTGCCCGCGCCCGCTCGAAGCACTGCGTTTCCCAGTCCCGGCCGTACTTCCGCCGGCAATTCCAGCCGTACTGGTTGAAGGTCCGCACGGTCTGCCCCCGGTAGTGCCCGACGGGAATCCCGTCCCGCGCAGCGTAGAACTCGCCGAACCGCGCGGGGTCGGGCAGGTCGGCGAAGTAATGCTCCCGGTCCGTGGTCGGCGTAGCCTGCCCGGCGAGCGTCGCCGACAGGTTCATCCCGTGCGACCAGAACAGCCGTCCGTCGGGATCGACCAGCCACCACTTGCCCTCCACCTTCTCCGTGCGGAAGTGCCCCGTGGCTTGCAGCTTCGGGCCGCGCCGCCAGCCGCCGTACTCGTTCCATTCCCCCGGCGCCGGATTCGCGGCCAGGTCGCGGAGTTCCTTCTCACCGAACCGCTTCAGCTCCTCGACGTCTCGCGTTTTGCCGGGCCAGTCCCTGTGGCGGTACTGCCCGAGGTCGTCCACGAACGGGAAGAACCCCTCCGCCAGTTCCTCCTCGGTGAGGAACGCATACGCGCCCTCCCCGCGGAGGTTGCCCACCCGCACGGCCGCGCCCTTCGGCGGACGGATGGCTACCAGGGAGAAGCGGTTGATCGCGCCCGGATGCACGCCCGCCCACGTCTTGACGACGCTCGGGTGCCCGGGGAGGGCAAACATGCCGAAGAGCTTCTCGTCCAGGTAGCTGGGGTACTCATCCCGGATGATGAAGGACCGGATGGTCCGCGTCTGGCCGGCGGGAACCACCTGTCCGCCGCCCGTGGTGATCGCGCCGACCTCGTTGAGGCGGAGTTCCACCAGCAACTCCTCCGCCCCGACGTTCGTGACATCGACGGCCAGGTACGCGTAGGGCGAGAGGTCCCACTTCGGCTCCCCCTCGCGGAAGACGACGGCCGGGCACGGATGCCGCCCGTCGAAGGTCACCCGGCAGACAGCCTCCGCGCCGCCCTCCATGGCCACGGCGCTCGCGCCAGCCTTGCCCTCGAAACTCCCGATCGCGAGTCTGTTCTTTCTCGGCATCGGCCCGTCAATACCAAGCTGCGCGGCTCGGAGCAACCTCATCCGCCGCAGCGGCATGATGGCCGGCGGCCGGCCCACCTTTGCCGCCGGGCTTCCGCGTATTGCACCTCCCGCTCGAAGAAGCCTTCGAGGCTGACGGGGCTCTTGCCGCGGCGCCAGGCCGTGGCGACAATAGGGCCCCGCGAAGCAAACGGAGATTGCGCATGAAGCCCAACTGGACCGCCTGTCCCAGGATGATCCTTCTTGCTGCCGCGGTGGCGGCGGCGTTCCCGGCTGCGGGGGCGATGGCGGAGGCGACGTACGTCTGGGGATTCGATGACGACGCTTCCGTCGCCCGGCCGCAGAACGGCACGGTGGCGATCGCGTCCGACCCGGTGCCGGCCGTGGGCAAAGGCTGCCTCGCCGTCACGCCCGAGCGCGGCAAGCAGATGCTCATCGTGCTCGACGTGCCGGCGCAGGTGAACCCGGCCGAGCAGGCATCGCTGGCGTGCCGGCTGCGCCTGGCCGACGGCGTCCGGAACGCCAAGCTCCGCTGGTTTGCCGTGGACGGCCGGAACCGCGTGATTCTCCAGCGGCGCGTGCTGCCCGACGAGACGGGCGCGTGGGCGGAGTTCATCCTGCCGCTGGCGGACTGGCGGTGGGGCAACGAGTATATCGGCGACTGGTCGGAGGTCCGCAAGCTGGCGCTGCGGGTCGAGTCGGCGACGGGGACGTTCCACCTCGACGACCTGCGCTTCGAGGGCGGCACGCGCGGGGCGGCGAGCGCCGTGCCCGACGCCGACTGGTACCTTTCGATGGCGTTCGGCAAGCGCGAACGGCGGATCGCCCGCGAAGGCGACGTGCTGGTGGCCACGGATGCGGTCGGCAAGCTGACGAAGGACGACCTCGCGGCCGTGTGCGCGCGGCTCGGGCGGATCCGCAAGTGGGTGAAGCGCGTCTTCGGCGATGCGTGCCGCCCGATGCTGCCGGGCCAGCCGGTAGTGCTGCTGATCTTCGCCGACGAGGCGGGCTACAGGCGGTTCTTTGAGTCGCTCGGTGAGCGGTGGCTGGCGACGATCGCGCCGCCGGGCGCGGGCGGCTACACGGTCCAGGATATCTCCGCCTCGACGTACAGCGCCGAGTACGGCGCCGACCGGCCGGTGTGGTTCCACGAGGGCGTGCACTGCGCGGTCACGCGCGAACTGCGCCTGCTGACGGGCGTCGCCGAGCACTCGTGGCTGCATGAGGGGCTGGCAAATTACCTGCAGCTCTGCGTGTACCCGCAGTCGATGCCTCGCCGCGACTACGTCAGGAACTTCCGGGCCGGCGTCGGCCGGCGGACGTTCTTCCGTCCGCTCAAGGACCTCCTCACCCGGCGAGCCACGGCGAGCCGCTACGCGCAGCTCGCCAGTGTCGTCGCGTTCCTGGTCGAGAAGCACCCCAAGTGGCTGCGGTCCCTGGCGGCCGGGCTGGCCGACCGCGAGAACGTCGGCGACCTGCTCAAGGCATGCGGAACGGACTTCGACGAGCTCCAGGCCGAGTGGCTCACGTGGGGGCGCGAGCACTTCGCGGAGGACGTTGCGAAGGGCAAGGAGCCCCGGAGGCACTTCGCCCTGCCCCCGGAGTTCGCCACGGTCGAGGCCGGCGAGCCGGAGTAGGCCCGCGCCCCGGCGCGCAGGCTAATCGAGAACCCCTTTCGAAGAGCGCCCGCCGGCGCGATCAGGTCGGCGGGTCCGCGGGGGCATCCCATGCTTCGGGCTTCTTGCCGAAGCCGCTTCAGAACACGGCCGTTCGGACCTTGCGGCGCTCGGCAGACGCCGAAGAGGGAACGTGGAACTTGTACTGCCCCCGCGCGGTCAGGCGTCCGTCGGGCTCGCGGCCGATGGTGATTTGCACGTCATAGTGCTTGGCGTACATTCCCGTGCGCTGCTTGGACTGGAAGCCGAAGCTCGACCCGTTGGCGAGCGTCACGGCTTTGGCGCCCCCGAACTCGACCTCCACGCGCCCGTCTTCCTGGAGCCTGAAGTTGATCGTCAGCTTCCCCGTCTTCTTCTCGCCCAGGACGCGGTACTTCACGGTGACCCACCGGTCGCGCTCGGTGATGCGAACGGGGGCAGGCTGCGTCGCCGGCTGCGTGATCGGCCGAAGGGCGCGCAACTGCTTCTCAAGCGCCGCCAACTTCGCCTCCACCTTCGCCAGTTGTGCCTCGTCGGCGGCCAGTTTCTCCTCGTACTTCTTGAGGTATCTGCGCGTCGCCTGCTGGAGGAAGCGGACCTTCAGGGCGATCAGATGCTTGAGTTCCTTCTCCGTCAGCGTCGCCGGAACCTTGGGATCGAGGATGACCTGCTCGGTGATCAGGTTGACCAGCGCCTCCTTTGACACCACCGTGTACTCTATCTCGCTCACCTCCTTCGTCGGACGTCCCGTCATCGGGTGTTCCTCCCAGTACGTGACGACGAAGGGCAGGATGAACGCCCCTTCATTCTTGACTTGGTGGATACGCTCCTCATATCGCTCAACCCGGCTCCGGATCCACTTGGCGGCAGTCCGTGACGATGCGACATTCATCTCGATCTCGGCCGCCGTCGACGGCGCCTGCCCAGGGGCCGCTGAGGTCAAGAAAGACACAGAGATTACGGAGAATGCGAGGAAGAACGGCTTGGTGATTCGACGCCTCACCTGCATCTTGCACCTCCCCTTTCGCGAACTCGGCGGATATGTGTAGGCCCCGGCCGGCCCGAGGCCAGTGCCTCCATCCTACCGCCGGCCGGGGGCCGGGGCAACGCTCCCTGGCGGCCTCGTAACCGAACCCCCAGCGCACTTCCGCCCGTTGCCCGAGTCCGCGCCGTGGGCGGCCCCGGACGGATAGGCTGGATTCGCGCGGCCCCGGCGGCCGACGAATACGGTACGGGCGCGCCCGTGGGTACCGGGCCGGGCGAGCGGGGCCCCGCCAGGCGCCCAAGGGAGCCGATGATGTTCAAGAAAGGCCAGAAGAAGGGCACGGTCCGATTCACGCTGAGCGGCAACGCGCTGGGCGAGAAGGCGCAGCTCGCCGGCGACTTCAACGGCTGGAAGCCGGTGGCGATGCGCAAGCAGAAGAGCGGCTTCGGCGTGACGGTGGACGTGCCGCCCGGGATGCATCAATACAAGTTCCTCCTCGATGGGGCGTGGCTGGCCGATCCGGACAACAGCGACTGGGCGGTCAGCCCCCTCGGCACCATCAACTCCGTCGTGACGGCCGGATAGCCCTCCGCGAACGCGTTCCGCCGAAGCTTTGGATCGTTCGGTGTCCGGCCGCTTCGCGTCCAGGCATTCACGCGTCCCGGCGTTCACGCTCTTGCGGGGGCGCTGCGGCGGGCGAAGAAGGCGACCTTTTCGAGCGACGTGGTGATATCGACGTCCTCGACGTACACGCCGGCCGGCACACGGAGGTGCACCGGCGCGAAGTTCAGGATGCCCCGCACCCCCGCCTTCACCAGCCGGTCGGCGACGGTCTGGCCCGCGTCGGCGGGCACGGCCAGCACGGCGATGCCGATGCCGCGCTGCCGCATCACGCGGGCGAGCTGCCCGACGGGATAGCACCGGCAGCCGTGGATGGCCCGGCCGGTCTTCGATTTGTCGCGGTCGAACGCGGCGACGATGGCGAGGTTCGGCCGCCGCCCCTCGAAGTAGGCGAGGATGGCCCGGCCGAGGTTGCCCACGCCAATGAGGGCGGCGGGCTCGGGGACGGGCGAGTCGAGGAACTGGGCGATGCCGGCCGCGAGGCCCTCGAGATCGTACCCGCGGGCGGGGCTGCCGCTGTAGCCGATGCTCATCAGGTCGCGGCGGACCTGGGCGGGGGTGACGCCGGCGGCGCGCGCGAGCTGATGCGAGAAGACGTGCGAGGCGTTGTCCTCGCGGAATCGCGAGAGCAGTCGGCGGTAGAGGCTGATCCGCCCGACGGTTCGCTGTGGCACCGGCTCGGCCATCGGCCGCGGCCTCCCGGAAGGTTCGGTTCAGGAACGCCCGGACGTTGTGACGAAATTCACAACAATAATGATATGCGGCCGCCGGCGGAAGTCAACCGGGCGAAGCGCGCGACCCCGGACAGCGCCGGTTTCTGGCAGGTTGCGCCCGCCCGCCGCTACTTGTCGGCCGGCTTCGGGTCGTCCTGGGCATGGACGTGCCAGGCGGGCAGCTCGATCTTTGCCGAGTCGCGCCAGGCCGTCAGGTACAGCCGGGCGGTGAAGCGCGACGACGCGGCCATACGCTCCTTCACGAACTCGGCCACCCGGCCTCCGGGCAGCGGATCCTCCAGGGCCGGCAGCTTCGCCTCGAGAGCGTATACCGCATCGACTCGTTTGTGGGAATCCATCAGCTCGGCCACGACGGCCGGAAAGAGCTTGTCGAACGGCTTGATCGCCTCGGCGTCCCCGGCCGGGCGCGTCGCGGCGGACGCCTCGGGCAGTTTGCCGAGCAGGGCGTCGACCTTGAGATGGATGCCGGTCCGCGGCGAGGCGCCGTCGTCGTTGAGCCGCCCGTCGAAGTGGACGGTGGTGTGCAACGGCTGGCAGAGATCCTGGGCGTAGTGGGCGAGCAGGCCGGCATAGACGAGGGCCTTGCGGCGGATGTGCTTGTCGTCGGGCCAGCGGCGGTGCTCGGCGAAGGCGACGGTCAGCCGCCGCGTCCACTCGGTGACGGCGTAGGGCAGCAGGCCGACCTGCGACGGATGGAGTTCGTTGCGGAAGCAGAACCGCAGGAGTTCGTACCGCTCGGTCGGCATGGGCTTGCCGCCGAGGCGCTCGACGTCGAAGTAATGCTCCGGCGATTCCGTCTTGTGCAGGTCGTCGGGGCCGATCGGGCGCGTGAAGCTGTCCGGGTCGTTGGCGTATTGGGCGATGCCGTTGCCGGCCGCGCGGAAGAACGCCGGCACGTCGTCGGGCAAGGCCGCCACGGCCCGCCGGGTGGCGCGTTCGTGGCCCCGGGCGTGCCAGGCGTGGGCCGGCGCCGCCGGCGCGAGCAGGCTTGCCGCGACCCAAAGCCACGCAGTGCGTCTTCTCATGGAAGCTCTCCGTCGCCGCCGGCGCCAAGGTGCTCGTCGGGCGGCTTACGTCATTCTAAGGCGGGATTGGAAAGGAACGAAGCGCCTCGGCCTCGCCCGGGCCCACGGGCGCAGACGGCCCGGTCGCTACAGGACCCGGACGTCCTGAATGCTCTGCGTGACGACGAAGGCCTTGATCGTGTTGGAGGCCGGATCGGCCGGGAAGACGAAAAACCCCGTGAGCGATCGGTCGTAATTGGGCGTGTAGCCCGGCAGGCGCTCGCCGTCCTTGAACAAGACCTCCACGCGATGGCCCCGGTACGGTCCCCCGGGCACGAAGCCCTCCCTGTCCTTCTTGGCGGGGTCGCCGGTGAAATCACGAACGAAGAAGACCGCCTTGAGCGAGGCCACTTCGACGGCGATGCCTTTCTCGTTGGGCGGCGCGTCGGCCGGCACGAGTGCGAAGTTCGAGGCCTGCGGGTTGAAATTGCGCGTGGTGCCCTTGAGGACTTTGCCGTCGGCGTATCGAACCACGATTTTCTGTGGGAGCATGTCGTCTCCCGCCTCTTGGGGCGGTCTCCCGGGAGCGGCTAAGCCCCCATCATTCCCATTATCGCCACTGCCCGCAGGAATTGTAGCGGGAATTGCGCGTTTCCGCCGGCTTCGCAAAGCGCAGGATGGCTCTCAGGAAAGCGCTTCCCGGCGAGGCCCGAGCACGCTACCATCTTATGGTCGGTCGTTGCCAGGCCCCCGAGGCGGAGACCGAGGAACCTGCCCGCGGCCGGCGCGTTCAACACACCGAAGCGGACCCCCATAAGGAGCATGCCATGAGGACCTGCCTGACGACGTTTGTGGTGCTGCTGGCCGTAGGTTTGCCGAGTGGGCTCTGCCAGGCGGCGGACTGGCCGCACTGGCGCGGTCCGAACTACGACGGCTCGAGCGACGAGACCGGCCTGCCCGAGTCCTGGTCGAAGACGGACCAGGTCGCCTGGGTGGCCGACCTGCCCGGACAGAGCGCCGCCACGCCTGTGATTGTCGGCGACCGGATCTTCGTGAGCTCAAACCCGAAGAAGGGCCAGGACCTGCTGGGATTGTGCCTGGAGGCCAAGACCGGCAAGATCCTGTGGCAGGAGAAGCTCGGAAGCGGCAAGGGCGGGAAGCGCAACACGCCGGCCTCGTGCTCGCCGGTCGCGGACAACAAGCGCGCGTACTTCCTGTACGCCTCGGGCGACCTGGCGGCCGTCACCAACGAGGGTAAGGTCGTCTGGTCGCGGAACATCGCCAAGGAGTACGGTCGGTTTCGCATCATGTGGACGTACGCGTCAAGCCCGCTGCTGTTCGAGGGCAAACTGTTTGTGCCGGTGATTCACCGGGCCAGTTCATACCTGTTGGCGGTGGACCCGGAGACGGGCAAGACGATCTGGAAGCAGGGCCGTCCGACGAAGGCCAAGGGCGAGTCGCAGGAATCGTACAGCACGCCGGTGCCGTATAAGGGCAACGTGCTGGTGGCCGGCGGCGACGCGGTCACGCTGCACGACCCCGCCAGCGGGCGCGAGGCGTGGCGATTCTCGTACGGGAACGGGAAGAACTGGCGGCTCGTACCGACGCCCGTGGTCCTGGGCGACCTCATCTGGGTCGGTCGTCCGCAAAAGACGCCGGCCATGGTGATCAACGTCTCGTCGGGACGGCCGAGACAGGCGTGGACGATGACCGGCAGTTCGGCCCCGGATGTCTGCTCGGCCGCCGCGTACAACCACCTGCTGTTCGTGCTCGACGGGGACCGCAAGGTGCTGACGGCGTGGAACGCGTCGGGCAAGCAGGTAGGCACGGCGCGGCTGAAGGGCGACGCGTTGTGGGCTTCGCCGACGGCCGCGGATGGGCGGCTGTACTGCATCAACAAGCGAGGCGGCATCACCGTGCTGTCGGCGGATGCGTCGCTGAAGGAACTGGCCGCCTTTGACATGGGCGAGAAGGGCACGTACTCGAGCATCGCGGTGTCGAACGGGCGGTTGTTCCTGCGGACGCCGTCGAGGCTGTATTGCATCACGAAGGGCGGCAGGTAGCCGCCGCGTGCGGCGCCTTGGGCGGTGGGAATTCTCCACCGATGGGGTTGACCGGGTTGGGGAGAACATATAAAGTTAGTCTAGCCGAACTTAATGCGCCGCTCCCGGCGGCCGAAGGAACACCCGTGCCTGCCCGAAGGCTCACCGACAGCCTGGAGGACTACCTCGAGGCGATCTACCAGATCGCCGCGCGGAAGCGCGTGGCCCGCGTCAAGGACATCGCGCGGCGCCTGGAGGTGAAGGCGAGCAGCGTGACCGGGGCCTTGAGGGCGCTCGCGAAGCGCGGCCTGGTGGACTATGCCCCGTACGAGGTCGTCACGCTGACGGACGCCGGGCGCGAGGCCGCGGCGGGCGTCGTCGGCCGCCACGAGGCGGTGCGCGATTTTCTCGTCAAGGTCCTTGCCGTGCCCGACGATCGCGCGGGCACAACCGCCTGCAAGATGGAACACGCCATGGACGACGACCTGCGCGACCGGTTGGCGCGGTTCGTCGAATTCACCGAAACGCACGCCGAGGCCGGCAAACAGGTGCGCAGTTTCCGCGCGGGGTTGCGCCGCGCGGCGCGGCGCGCCGGGAGCAGCAAACGTGCCCGATGCTGACGGCAAACCGAACGCTTCGCCCCGCACCATGCCGCTGGGGCTGGCCCGAATCGGCCAGGAAGTGATGCTGGTGGCCGTGCACGGCGGGCGCGGGTTTCTGCACCGCATGGCCGAGATGGGCCTGACGCCGGGCGTGCGGTTCCGTGTGATGTCGCGCGGCGTGCCGGGCCCGTACATCGTTTCGATCAAGGGGATGCGCCTGGTGCTGGGGCGAGGCCTGGTGCACCGCATGCTCGTCAAGCCCGTCGAGGAGCCGCCGTCGCCATGAGCGCGCCCGCCCTGACCATCGCGCTGACGGGCAACCCGAACTCCGGCAAGACCACGATCTTCAACGCCCTCACCGGCGGGCGACAGCACGTCGGCAACTACCCCGGCGTGACCGTCGAGAAGATCGAGGGCCGCACGACCCACGACGGCCGGACGCTGCGGATCGTCGATCTGCCCGGCACCTACAGCCTCACTCCCTACAGCGTCGAGGAGGTCGTCGCCCGCGACTTCCTGTTCGACGAGCGCCCCGACGTGGTCGTCGATATCCTCGACTGCGCGAACCTCGAACGGAACCTGTACCTCGCCACGCAACTGCTGGAGTTGGGCGTGCCGCTGGTGCTGGCGTTCAACATGTCCGACGTGGCGGCCGCCCGCGGATACCGCATCGACGTCGAGCGGCTGTCGGGGCTGCTGGGAGTGCCGATCGTCGAGACGGTGGGGCACAAGGGCGAGGGGTTGGGCGAATTGCTCGACGCGGCCGTGGCGGCAAGCCGCGCCCGCGAGCAGGCCGTCGCCGCGCAGCGCCGCCCGAACTACGGCACGGAGATCGAGCCGCACGTGGTACAGATGACGGAGCGGGTCGCGGGGGCCCTGGGGGGCGCGCGGTACTGCCGCTGGCTGGCGGTCAAGCTCATCGAGGGCGACCGCGTCACGCGCCGCCGCATCCGCCGGCTGTGTCCGGATGGCGCGGACGAACTCATCGCCGAGGGTCGCCGTCTCGGGGAACACATCGAGGGGGTGGGCGGGGACTCGCCGGAGATCCTGTTCGCCGACCGGCGGTACGGGTTCATCTCGGGCGCCTGCACGGAGACCGTCACACAGACGGTCGAGCGCCGTCACGAAATCAGCGACCGAATCGACGCCGTGCTCGCCCATCGCTGGGTGGGGCTGCCGATCTTCGTCGCCCTGATGTACCTCGTGTTCTATGTGACATTCGCCGTCGGACAGGTGCCGATGCACTGGCTGGAACAGGGCTTCGCCGCGCTGGGCGAGGCGATCGCGCGGCTCTGGCCGCGGGGGAGCGAAAGCCTGCTCAAGTCGCTGCTGATCGATGGCGTCATCGCGGGCGTCGGCGGCGTGATTACCTTCCTGCCGAACGTGATGCTGCTGTTCCTGGCGATCGCCTTCCTGGAAGACACCGGCTACATGGCCCGGGCGGCGTTCGTCATGGACTCGCTCATGCACCGCATCGGGCTGCACGGCAAGAGCTTCATCCCCATGCTCATCGGCTTCGGGTGCAGCGTGCCGGCCATCCTGGCGACCCGCACGCTCGAAAGCCGCCGCGACCGGCTGACCACGATGATGATCATCCCGCTGATGAGCTGCGGGGCGCGGCTGCCGATCTACGCGCTGATCATCCCGGCGTTCTTCCCGGCCGCATGGCAGGCCCCCATGCTGTGGGCCATCTACTTCATCGGCATCGCCCTCGCCGTGGTCGCCGCCAAGCTGCTGCGAATGACGATCCTCAAGGGGGAGACCACGCCGTTCGTGATGGAGCTGCCGCCGTACCGCATGCCGCCGGCGAAGGGGCTGCTGACGCACATGTGGGAGCGGAGCTGGATGTACGTTCGCAAGGCCGGCACGATCATCCTGGGCGTGTCCATCATACTGTGGGCGGCGACGACGTTCCCGCGGAAGACGCAGTATGACAAGGACTACGCGGCCGCCGAGACGCGGGCCGTGGAGCAGTACTTGGCGGAGGCGAAGGGCCTCAACAGGGACGTGGGTCTGCCGGCGGAGTCGGACCTGTTGGTCTCTGCGCTGCGCGGGGAACTGCAGATGCGCGAGGGGCAGGCGGAGCACTGGCCGGGCGAGGGCGGCTACGAGCAGGCGTCCGAGCGGAAAGAAGCCCGGATGGCGGAACTGGCCTCCCGCGAAGGCGGCGGGGCGCTCAAGCGGTTCCTCGCCGCGCGGGACGCTCTGGCCGCCGGGCAGCAGGAGCTCGAGCGGGCCGGCGGAGACGGGGACACTTCGCGGGAGTACCTGGTCGCCGAGCGTCGCTACCGGACAGTCGTCGAACAGCTTCGCGCCCGCGACCCGGGCGCGCTGGCCGCGGCGGAGGCGTATCTCGACCGCATCCGCCCCGAGCTGCGCACGGCCCTCAGCCGCCTCGCGGCCGAGCGCCGCGCGGAGGAGCTGACGTACTCGGTCATCGGGCGCGTGGGGCGGGGGCTGGCGCCGCTGCTTCGCCCGATGGGGTTCGACTGGCGGATCGGCACGGCGCTGGTGGGGGCGGTGGCGGCGAAGGAGGTGTTCGTCGCGCAGCTCGGCATCGTCTTCTCCGTCGGCGAGGAAGCGGGCTCGACCGACACGCTCCGCCGGCAGCTCCGCGACGCGTACTCGCCGCTGGTGGGCTTCTGCGTGATGCTCTTTACGCTCATCGCAACGCCGTGCGCGGCCACCTGCCTGGTCACCTGGCGCGAGGCCAAGGGCCTCCGCTGGATGGCGCTGCAATTCGGCGGTCTGACGGCGATCGCGTACGTGCTCACCTTGGCCGTGTACCAGATCGGGCGGCTGTTCGGCTGACGGGGCGGCGTTGATTCGCCCATTGACGATGCGTATAACCGCCCGCGAGTGCGACGTGTCCCGTCCGAGAAGGAGCCGGAATGCCGCCCCAATACGACGTGCTGGTCGCCGGCCACATCTGCCTGGACCTGATCCCCGCGCTGCCGCCCGCCGCCCCCGGGCGAATTCAGGACCTTATCGTCCCCGGCAAGCTCATCCACGCCGGGGCGCTGACGATCTCGACGGGCGGGCCGGTGTCGAACACGGGCCTCGCCTTACGCCGGCTGGGCCTATCCGTCCGGCTCGCCGCGAAAATCGGCGATGACCCCGTCGGCCGAGAGGTGCTCCGGCGGCTCGGCGCGGGCGAAGGCGTTCGCCCCGTCCCCGGCGAGCAGACCGCCTATACCATCGTGATCGCCCCGCCCGGGCTCGACCGCTGCTTCCTGCATCACCCGGGCGCGAACGACACCTTCGGCGCGGGCGGCATCGACTACGACCTCGCGGCCGGGGCGCGGGTGTTCCACCTCGGCTATCCGCCCGTCATGCGGCGGCTGTGGGAAGACGGCGGCGAACAGCTCGTCGAGATCTTCCGTCGCGTGAAGGGCCTCGGCGTGACGACCTCGCTCGACATGGCCCTGCCCGACGCGGGCGGGCCGTCCGGGCAGGTGGACTGGGATGCCCTCTGCCGCAGCGTGTTGCCGCACGTGGATCTGTTCCTGCCCAGCGCCGAGGAGCTGCTGTACATGCTTGACCGCGAGCGGTTTGCGGAACTGACGGCCGGCGCCGGTGGCCGGGAGCTGCTCGACGTGATTGAGGCGGCGGACGTCCGCCGGACGGCGGAGCGGGCGCTTTCGTACGGCCCGGCGGTGGTGGGGGTCAAGTGCGGGCGGAAGGGCATGTATCTTCGCACGGCCGGGCGCGAGCGACTCGCCTCGATGGGCGTTTGTCCGCCCGCCGACCCGGACAACTGGGCCGACCGCGAGTTGTGGGAGGCGGCGTTCCGCGTGGAGCGCGTCGCGTCGGCGACGGGCTCGGGCGATTCGTGCATCGCCGGGTTCCTGGCGGCGTACGTCCGCGGCGGCACGGCCGAGCGGACGCTGCGGTTCGCGTGCGCCGTCGGGGCCTGCAACGTCACGGCCGTGGACGCCCTCAGCGGAATCCGTACCGCCGACGAGACCCAGGCCCGCATCGACGCCGGCTGGGCCAAGGCCCCGCTCGCCCTGCCCGGGGCCGACTGGCGTCCGGCCGCCGTCCCCGGCCTTCACCTCGGCCGAAACGACCGGGCCTTCGCCTAGACCATGCCTGGGGGTGCCACGGGTTGCCCGCAACCCGTGTTCCGCGGAGCCGCCGCTACTTCACCTCGGACAGCTTGATCCAGCCCTTGTTCCTGGCGGCGAGGGTGACGGCCTCGAGGACGCGCTGCGTCTGGTAGGCGTCCTCGAAGTCGGGCAGCGGCACGGTCGGCTTCCTGCCCGCCAGGGCCCGCAGGATGTCGTACGCCTGGTGCGTGAACCCGTGCTCGTAGCCGATTCCGTGCGCGTCCGGCCACCACGCCTCGACGTACGGATGGTCCGGCGCGTGCGTGCACATCACGTCGGTCCAGCCCTGGACCGCGCGGTCGGCCGTCGCGTCGTAGAACCGCAGTTCGTTCATCCGCTCGAAGTTGAACAGGATCGAGCCCTTCGTCCCGTTGATCTCGAAGCCGTTGCGGTTCTGGTTGCCCGTGGCCTGCCGGGCGGCCTCGAACTGCGCCACGGCCCCGCCCGAGAAGCGCGCCAGAAACAGCGAGCAGTCATCGACGGTGACCTTGCCCTTCTTCCGGGACGACTTGAGCCCCGCCGCGATGCCGCCCGCGACGGTGCCGGTCATCAACGGCCGCTCCTTGATGAACGTCTCGGTCACGGCCCCGCAGATCCGTGTGATCTCCTGCCCCGTGACGAAGCGGGTCATGTCGATGATGTGGGCCGCCAGGTCGCCCAGCGCGCCGCTGCCGGCGAGCTTCTTGTCGAACCGCCACGCCAGCGGGACGCTCTCGTCCGCCCAGTCCTGCAGGTAGTACGCCCGCACGTGGCGGATCCTGCCGACCTTGCCCGCCTTGACCAGCTTGTGCGCCAGCGACACCGCGGGCACGCGGCGGTAGTTGTACCAGACGAACGTCTGGACCTTCGCCTTCCTCGCGGCCTCGGCCATCTCGCGGGCTTCCTTCAGCGTGCCGGCGATGGGCTTCTCGCACGAGACGTTCTTGCCTGCGGCGATGGCGGCCTTGGCGACCGGGGCGTGCATGTAGTTCGGCGTCACCACGTCCACCAGGTCGATCTCGTCGGATTTGACGACCGCCTTCCAGTCGGTGGCGGCGTTCTGCCAGCCCCAGTTGGCGGCGAACGCCTTGGGCTTCTCCTCCGGCTGGCCGAACGTCGTGTGCATCACCGGGCGAATCGGCGGCTTGAAGAACCTCTTCACCTGGCCCCACGCGTTCGAGTGCGTCCGTCCCATGAATCCCTGCCCGATGAGGGCGACGTTGAGGGTCTTCCTGGCCATCGTCGGCTCCCTTGGCTGTACGTTGCGGCGTTCGATCGTGCGGGAGGCGAATATAGGCGCGGTTCAGGGCAGTGGCAAGAGGGAACGCAAGCGGCCCGAACCAATCATCGCGGCCGCGATTCCGCCGGTCATCGGCCATCGATCATTTGGCGGCTCCCGCCCTCGCCCGGAACAGCGAGTCCACCACGTTCCGCACGTACTGCTCGTCGGACAGCCCCCCCGTCGCCTCGGGCGGGAACGACACGAGCTGCCGGAAGTGGTCGGCGATCTCGCCAAAGAGCGCCACGCGGGCCGCCGGCTCGAGCTGGTCGCGCCGCAGCAGCGCCCGCAGCGCCACCTCGGCCGCGTCGCGGGTGGCGCGCTGGCGCAGGCGGGCTTCCAGGTGCGGGTGGCGGCGGAACGAATTGAAGGGGCCGGCGACGGCCCGGACGGCCTCCGGGGCGGGGGTCTTCGGGGGGCGGATGACGACGGTGCCCGCGGCGAGGTCGCCGAGGCGCTGCGAGCGGCGCGAGACCGCGCACGCCGCGCCGCCGACCAGGTACAGCGCGGGCAGCATATCGGCGACCCGCAGCAGGTTGCGAAGGACCACCTGGGGGAAGGTCAGCCGCAGCCCCTGCTCGTCCACCACCCGAAGCCCCAGCACGCGCTTGCCGATCGTCCGCCCGCGCCACCACCACTCCAGCGCGATGCCGTAGCCGAAGCTGATGACGAAGACCGCCAGGAACACCAGGGCCAGCGCGACCGACGGGCTGACCACGACCAGCAGCAGCAACAGGTACACGGTGACGAGAATCAGGGCGACCGTCACGAGGGTATCGATGAGCCAGGCGAGGAACCGCGCGATGGGTCCGGCGAGCGCCAGGGCGAAGGCGACGCCTTCCGGCGTGCGGATGACGAGCTGTCTGGCGCGGCCGGGCGTCATGCCGCCTCCTCCGCCGCTTCGGCGGCGCCGCGGCGCCCCGACAGGCCCAGAAACAGCCCCAGCAGCACGAGTTCCACGCAGCCGAAGCTGATCTTCAGCCAGTACGGCAGCACCGGATGGTGGTACTGCGAGAGGAACGCCTCGATGAGCCCCGCCCACACCAGCAGCACGGCCACGCCGAAGATCAGCGTGACCAGGCCGGGCAGCACCTGCCGCATCCGCACCTTCAGCGGATCGCCGGCGCCGCGCCCGATGATCGCAGACGCCAGAACGAGCCCCGCCTGCCCGGCGATGAGAATGGCCGGGATCTCGACCGCGCCGTGCGGCAGCAGCCAGCCCGTCAGGAACACGCCCTCGCCCGCGCGGAGGTAATCGAACACGACCGCGCCGAGGATGACGCCGTTGTAGAACAGCAGCAGGATCGTCCCCACGCCGAATGTCAGCCCCAGCGCCATCGCGATGATCGACACCCGCGTGTTGTGCGTCATCAGCATCGAGGAGAACGCGGTCTTGAGTTGCTGGTCGTCCTCGCCACCTGCCTCTTCCTGCTCGACGCGATTCGACGGGTCGCCCTTAAGCCCCTCAAACGGCATGATGACGCCCTTGGCCTCGTCATCGACGGCGAGGGCGAACGCGCCCAGCGCGCTGCCCGCGAGCGTGACGGCCGTCGCCAGCGCGAACGCCCGCGCGTGGGTCCGGAACGTCCGCGGGAACGTGCCGAAGAACCACCGCACCGGACGGAATCGGCGGCGCCGGCGGTCGGCTGAGTGGATCACCGCGTACGCCCGCGCGACGAGCGATTCGAGATACCCCGTCACCTCCGGATCGCTGGAGAAGGTGTGGATGCGGTTGAGCGCCGCGGCCGCCCGCTCGTACAGGTAATGCAGCGTGAGGGCGTCGTTCATCTCGAGCGGCCAGGCGGGCGCCTCCTCCAGCCGGGCGACGGACTTCTCCAGCCGCCGCCAGTAGGGGCGCTCGCGCTCGACGAATCTGGCCAGGTCCACGATCACAGCAGTTGCCTCCGCTTGACGGACACGTACTGCGTCACCAGGTGCGGGCAGAACGAGGCGTTCTCCACCACGTGGAAGTTCACGCCCCGCCGGCGGAGCGACTTCTCCACCTCGCGCAGCCGCCGCCACTGCACGTGGCCGCTGAGGTCGCGGTACACGTCGTTCACGTCGCCGGCCGCCGGGTCGGAGAACACCGGGCGCACGCCCGGCGGCTGGATCATGTTCACCAGCACCAGGTGCTGCCGCGCGATCAGCGAGACGTTCTCGACGAAGCTCTCGGCGAGGATGGCGTCGTCGAGGCCCATGAGGAAGACGAGCAGCGCGCGGCGGCGGAGGTGGAGGCGGAGGAAGGTGAACAGCTCGGAGAAGTCGGGCGTGACGGCCCGCGGCTGAAGGGCGTACAGCGCGTCGCGGCAGGCGCTGTAGTGGGCCTTGCCGCCCTTGGCGCGGACGAATTGCTCCACGCGGTCGGCGAAGCTGAGCACGCCGAACAGGTCGCCCTGCCGCTCGGCGACCATGCCCAGGACCATCGCGGCCGTGACGAACCGCTCCAGCATGGTGGGGGGCGCGCCCGCGCCGGTGGCGCCGTCGCCCTCGGGCACGCGGGCGCTCAGACGCGAGGCGTCGAGGGCGACGTACACTTCCTGCGTCCGCTCGATCTGGAAGACCTTGGTGGCGGGGCGGTGCCGCTTGGCGGTCGCCTTCCAGTGGATGTCGCCGTAGTTGTCGCCGGGGACGTAGTCGCGGAGTTTCTCGAACTCGCGCCCCTGCCCGATCTGCCGCTGGGCGTGGATGCCCAGGCTGCCGCGCGTCAGAAACAGCGCCGACAGCCGCCGGCGCTCCGGCGCGAGGCTCGGGTACACGCGGACCTCGCCGGGGAGCTCCACCTCGCGCCGCTTCAGCCAGAAGCCCATCGGCGAGGGGGCGCCCAGGAAGCCGCGCGTGAGGTCATGACGCCCGCGGCGGACCGGCAGGCAGTTCAGTTCGACGCTCGCGGCCGGGGCGTCGGGCGTGAGCCGCACCGTCGCCTCCGGTGCATCGCAGCCGAGGTTCTCCGGCAGCGGCACGCCGACGCGGACGCGCCGGGTCCGCCCCTGCGCGTCGCGGACGCGAACCGACACCGTGCCTGGCGCCCCCTTGGTCAGGCGCACGCGCTCGGGGGCTTCGAGCGACAACCCCTCCACGCTGCGGCCGGCGCGGACGGCGTCGAAGACGGGTACGAGCATCGCGAGCGCGGCGAGCCCGTACGCCGCCGGCGCGAGCGCCGGCACGGCCGCCGCGACCCCCGCCAAGGGCAGGAGCCACGCGGCCGACCAGACGAGCAATCGTGTGCGCGGAATCATCACGGAATGGGTTTCATCGGGGAACGGTCACGTGTTCGAGGATTTCGCCGACGACCTCGGGCACGGTGCGGCCCTCGATCTCGTACTCGGGACGGAGGATGACTCGGTGCTCCAGCACCGGGATCGCCAGCGTCTTGATGTCATCCGGCGTGACGTAGTCGCGGCCCTCGATGACGGCGTTCGCTCGCGCGCCCAGCAGGATCGCCTGCGTCGCCCGCGGGCCCGCGCCCACCAGAATCGCCTCGTGTTCGCGCGTCCGCCGGATCAGGTCCACGAGATAGCCGACCAGCTCCTCGCGCAGGGTGATGCTCCGGAGCACGGCGCGGAACCGCGTCAATTCGTCGCCCGTCAGCACCGGCGACACGCCGCCGCGGTCGAGCACGGCCTCGGGCGAGTCGTCGCCGAGCATCCGCGCCGCCAGCGACAACTCCTCGTCGCGGGCGGGGCAGTCCATGCGGATCTTGAGCATGAAGCGGTCCTTCTGCGCCTCGGGCAGCGGGTAGGTGCCCTCGTACTCGATGGGGTTCTGCGTGGCGAACACGGTGAAGTTCTCGGGCAGGGCCAGCGTCTGCCGGTCGATGCTCACGCGCCGCTCCTGCATGGCCTGCAGCAGCGCGGCCTGCGTCTTCGCCGGGGCGCGGTTGATCTCATCCGCCAGCAGGAACGTCGTGAACACCGGGCCCTTCACCAGCGTGAACGTTCCACGCTGCAGGTCGAACACGTTGGTGCCCGTGATGTCCGAGGGCATCAGGTCCGGCGTGAACTGGATGCGGGCGAACTCGCAGCCCAGCACGGCCGCCAGCGTCCGCACCAACAGCGTCTTGGCGATGCCCGGCACCCCCTCGACCAGCGCATGGTGGTTCGTGAAAATCGCGATCAGCGCCGACGTGACCGCCTGCTCCTGACCGATGATGACCTTGCCGACTTCCGCGCGGGTCCGCGCGAGCACGTCTTGCAGTTGATCAACTGTGTATTCCATTCGCTCAGTCTCCGCCGGCCGGGGCGACGCTGGGTGGCGCCGCGGCGACCGTTCGTTGGGGTCTCTCCGTAAGGGCCGGCTTCGCCGCGGGGCGGCGGGCCAGCAGACGGCTGATCTCTCGGTATGCCCCGGCCACGTCGCGGGCGCGGCGGGGCCTGGCGGCCTCGCGCTGGGCGATCGCCCGCATCTGCTGCAGGGCGGCATGGCGCCCGTTGTGTGCCGCCGAGCCCTGCCCCGCATGGCCGGAGACAACGCCCGCCGTGCCGCCCGCCCACTGCTGCACGCACGTGTCGAGCAGCTTCGACGGCGGCACGCTCTTTCGCAGCAGGTTGTGCAGCCCGGCGCCGAGCCCGCGGCCGGACACGCTCGCGCCGCTCAGCCGGGCGCGGAGCGCGGCGTCCTTGGGCAGAAAGCTCGTCGCGCTTTTCCAGAGGAACAGGGCGGCGAGCAGGAGCAGGGCGGCGAAGACGCCGTCAAGGCCGTGGCGGCGGGCGAGGGCGGCGATGTTGGTCTGCTCGGCGACGCCGAGATGGGCCTCGTCGAAGATCACCTCGTCGGCCGGGCCTACCAGCCACGCCAGCAGCTTGGGCGCCCGGTCGCGGCGGAGCGCCTCGTTGCTGAGGACGTACGCTTCCGACAGGGCGACCACACTGCCGTGCCCGACGCTGCGCTCCATCACCACGGGCTGACCGTTGAACGCATAGATTGTCCGCCAGTCGGGGTCAGTCGCCGCGACGTACGCGTGCGTGTGCCAGGGCAGGCGCCCTTCGGCGGGAACGTTCGCCTCGCGAACGGCGTTCCCGTCCGGCCGCTTGTCTTCGGTGTCCGGCACCTGATTCGCGCCGAAGGCGACCAGCATCTCGACCGGCCCGGCGATGACGACCCGCCCGCCCGACTCGGCGAACGCCCGCAGCCGCTGATCGACCTCCGGGTCGCTGAACATAAACGCCTGTTCTTCCGGCCGGGGTTCGCCTTCGGCCCGGCCCAGCAGCAGGAGCGCCTTGCCCGCGCCGTCCTCGGGCAGCCTCCGTAGCGGAACGTGATTGCGACTCGCCCGCACGCCGGGCAGCTCGTCGAGGGCCTGGTACAGCGCCTTCGTGCCCAGCGGGTCCGTCCGCAGCGAGGAGTACGGCGGATACACGTCGCCCGCCTCGAAGCGCAGCAGCATCAGGCGCACCAGCCCCGCGGTGAAGACGACCAGCCCCGCGGCCGCAAGGACCACCAGCCAGCGGCGGCGAGGCGACGGGTTGGGGCGCCGGGGGCTCATGCCGCGGGGCCCTCCACTGCTTCCGCCCGGATCCTCCGCTGGTTCTTCGCAAACCGCCCGAGGATGCTCTGCGTGACCTCGTGCGTGCCGTACCAGGCGTCCTCGAAGAGTCGCACGTTGCCGTTGAACGCCGGCACGAGGTCGGGCAGGGCGTGGGCCTTCGCCGCGAGTTCCCGCTGGTAGTCCCGGTTCGACTTGTGCCGCGCCAGACGAAGCAACTCGCGCTCCGCCAGCAGCGCCAGCGACGCCAGAAACAGCGCCCGCAGCGCCAGCCGGCCCTTGCCCTCGCGCATCATTCGCTGCGCGAGTTCCAGCCACCCCTCGGCCGGAAGCTGCTCGGCGCCGACGGATTCATCTTCGAGGTCCGGCGCGCCGCCCGCGGCCCCGGCCTCGACGGCCGGCTCGGGCGGGCGGTGTCGGTACGTCCGCCATAGCAGGATGCCCATCGCGATCGCGGCCGCGCCGAGCAGCGCGTACACCACATACTGCACGCTGGACAGCCACGTCGAGCCGCCCCCGTCGGTTCCCGCGACGGGCTCGGGTTCCACTTCCTCGGGCCGCTCGTCCTCCTCTTCCTCCGGGCCGCGAAGCCACTCCAGGAAGTCGTCGATTCCCTGCCCGATGCGGTCCAGGACGGAATCCAGGAAGGAGCGGACCTCCGACTCCTTGCGCTCCTCGCGCGGCAGGCGCCAGGCGTACTCGCGGCGGCGAATGACCTGTTCGATGGATTCGTCCAGGCGCTCGGGCCGGACACGGCCCGCGCCATCGGGCGACGGCGGGGCGACGTCCTGCGCCCGCGCATTGCCGGCGAGCAGCAGGACCAGCAGGGCGGCCAGCGCCGCGGCCGCACCGGGCCGCATCGGCCTCGCCGTCGCGGGTTCGGCGGGTTCCTGTTCGGAATGCAGGTGATGCAGTTCGGCCCGCAGGTCCTGCCCGGTGGTCGCGCCCGCGCCGTAGAAGCAGCGGAGCACGCAGAACGCCTTGGCGATCGGGTCGATCAGCAGAAAGGTCAGCGCCAGCGTGACGGTGACGAACGTCGAGTTGAGCGGGTCGAACCCGCCGCGGCTGAACACGGTCTCGACGTTCAGCAGCGTCTTGAGCAGCCACGCCGGCAGCAGGATGGCGTAGCTGACGTTGATGAACAGGATCAGCCCCAGCACGCCGAGCAGCCCGATCGCCACGCCGAGCTGCCCCGGGCGGGCCGCCGCCAGCCGCCACGCCTCGCGCAGCGCCGGCCGCAGGCGGGCGTCGGCGCCCTCGCGGGCGGCCGTCAGCACGCACGCGTTCTGCCAGAAGCCGTACGCCCACGGTAGCGGCACCAGCGCAATCAACGCCAGCGGCACGGCGAGGAGCCCCCACGGCTGGACGGCCGTCTGGGCGGCGACGAGGCGCACGATGCGCCGCGGCGTCCAGCGGCGGGCCTCCGGCGCGACGCCCGCCGAGTCGCCGACGACCTGCCGCAGCAGGGATGCCAGGAACGCCCCGTGCCAGCACTTCATCCAGACGAAGGTGACGGCGAGGGCCGCGGAGGCGGTCAGCAGCCGCTCGGCCGCGAACGCGCTGCGGCTCATGTCGGCGACGAAATACAGCGCCGCCAGGGCGAAGGGCAGCGTGCCGACGGCGTAGAGGCTAAGCGTCGCCGCGCCGGCCCCGCGGACGAGGTGGAACGCCTCCTCGAGCAGTTCGATCGTGCCCCTGTCGAATCGGGATTTCGCGGTTCTGGCCATCGGCCGTTACGGTCCCCAGACGGTGCCCTCGTGAAACGGGCTGGACAGACGCAGCATGAGCCGGCCCGCGTAGTAGAACACACCCCAGGCGGCCGCGAAGCCGACCGCCCCGAACAGCGCCCGGGCCAGCCCGCCGCCCCGCCGCCGCCCCGGCTCCATCAGCCTGCGCAGACACGACGCGCAGATGACCCGCCCCTCGTGCTCGGTGACGCACTCGCGGCAGAAGTACCGCCCGCACTGCGGGCACCGCGCGACGGCCGCCCGCGAAGCGTGGAGGAAGCAGCGCGTTTGCGCCAGGCGCGGCCCGGCCGGCGGGGCGTCGGCGTCGCTCGGGCGGTCCGGTCTGTCGGCGGCGGGATGCTCCAAGGTCGTGCCTCCGCGTGATCAGGTCGTCCCCGAAGGGCCTGTCAGCTGCCGGGGGTCGGTGGGCGGCGACCGCGTCGTCTCGATTTTCCCCGAAACACGGCGAGTTGCAAGCAGCCGGCGAGCCCCATCGCCCCGGCCCACACGGCCGAGACCAGCATCAGGTCCTCCGACGCCACTCCACGGCGCGCCGGCGTGAAGATGCCGCCCAGCCCGCTCGCCGCGAACAGCAGGTAGAGCACCACGAGATACGCGATGGTCAGCCAGGCGGTGACGCGCAGCCCGGTGGGCAGGTCGGTGCCGGCCTGCCGCACGGCCGCCACGATCGCGAGGATGAGTTGCGTCAGGAACAGCAGCACCGACAGGACGACCCACGCCGCCTCGTCGCCGAGCCCGGCGAGCAGGTTCATCCCCGCGCCGACCAGAAGGACGACTCTGAGGGCCAGGTGTACGCTGCCTTCCTCGTGGCGGATGCGGGCGGGGGCGCCGATCAGCCCCGGCGGCGGGCCCGCCGGGGGCGTCTCGCGCCAGGCATCCGCCAGCCGCCCGCGGAATTCCTCCGTCGGCATGCGTCCCTGCGCCTCGGCGACGGCCGGCGAGAGCGCGGCCAGGAACTTGCGGGCCGTAGGCATCCGGCGGATGGAGGGCAGGCGCTGGAGGCGCACGGCCGTCTGCAAGTGGCACTCGCAGGTCGTCCCCCGCACGATGTTGACCAGCAGCGGCAGGCCCAGGACGGTGAGAAAGATGACGGCCGGCGGGATCAGGCTCGGCGGGCGCGCCATCACCACAAGAATCGCGACGGCCGCGAGCAGGCACGCGAGGACGATCGTCCAGACCAGGCTGCGTGCGGTCTGCCGGACGACGACGGCCTGGAGGTCGCGGAGGTAGAAGCGGCGGTACTCCTCGTTCCAACCGGCGCGGATCCGCATCAGCACGTGGTCCGGGCCCAGGAACAGGCTCGTCCACGACGACAGCCCGTTGCCCGGCAGCGGGCGATAGACGATCTCGTCGGATGGATCCGGCTCGGGCATCGGCGATCAGAACCAGTCGGAGAAGATCAGGGCGTACCACAAGAACAGTTGCGCCAGCGCGATCAGGACGGCCGCGATCCAGCGGACCTTCGAGCCGCGGAGCAGCCCGCCCGGCGCGGACCAGTACCGCACGGCGAGATACAGCGTGATCAGCGGCGTGAAGCCCAGCGGCAGGATGGCGTACATCAGCGCCATACGGTCGTACAGTACGCGTCGGCGGTCGAGTTCACTGGCCGCCGTGGGCGCGCCCTCGGGGGCGGTCCCGGCCGCGGGCTTGAGGCAGTTCGGGCACAGGTGCCGCCCGCCGAGCTGAATGTCGCACAGGGCGCACAGGAACCGCCCGCAGGCGTCGCAGTGGACGACGGCCTGCTTGCCGGGGTGGTAGAAGCAACTCGCCTCGTCTTCGTCGGCGAGTTCCCGCGGGCGTTCGGCCGCGGCGGGACCCGTGAGCAGGGCCGGGTACGCCGCCACCATCAACTGTGCCTGGCAGGCGGGGCAGGGCAGCGGGCGGTCGCGGTTGAGCAGCTCGGGCGGCACGGGCGCGCCGCAGCGCGTGCAGCACGCCGCCTGCGCCGTCGTCGCGTTGGTCTCAGCCGCCATCCGTCGCTCCTCAGCCTGCCCGAAACCGCGGCTCGTGGAATGCCGCTTACTCGCGGCTACTTCCGGCAGTTACTTCCGGATCACCCGCGTGCCGCAGATGTGGTCGTGCCCGGCGCGTTTCTGCGGGTCGAACGCGGCCACGACGTAGTCGATGACCCCGACCCAGTAGAACATCATCAGCAGGTTCGCGCCCACCTCGACCATGGCCCGGGCGAAGGCCCGCTTGTACGAGATCTTCCCGCCGTCGGGCGTGACGACGCGCAGCCCGCACGCCATCTTGCCCACCGTCGCCCCGTACCGCCCGTGCATCAGCGTCGTGTACGTTGCGGGGATCGTCTGCGCGATGAGTTGGATGAGGATCTGCAGGAAGATCAAGAGCTCGAAGGCGTCGTGCCTGCCCGGCGCGAAGGTGAGACGATCGAGGATGAGCCACATCAGGCCGAACGCCAGCCCTATGGTGGGCAGGGCGAGGATCAGCCCGTCGATGAACTTCGCGGCGAAGCGGATCCAGAAGCCCGCGTACTGCAGCCCCACCTGCGGAATGGCCTCGACGCCCTCCAGGATCCGCTGGAAGAATGCCGGCTTACAGTCCGCGCAGACCCACGCCCCCTCGTAATCGAGCAACTCCTCACGGGGCAGGTACCGGCCGCACTGCGAGCAGAATTCCTTGGCCGCCGCCCCGCCCGGCGCCGCGGACGGTTCCGCGATGGCCGACGGGTCGCCCGCCGGCGCGGCGGCCGGCGCGACTGCCGCGTACGCGCCCCAGTCGGGCATTCCCTCGTGCCAGACCAGCGTGTCGGCCGTGACGCGTCCCTGCTCGACGAGGGCCGAGAAGCCCGCATCGTCGAACGGCCCCATCCGCTGGTCGCCCTCAATGAAATACCAATTCAACGCAACGCCCCTTGCCCCGCGTTTTGGCAGGTGTTCCCGGCGGGGCACACGAGGCTACCCGGGCAGGCAAGGCGAGTCAATGCCGGCGGCATGGACGGCCGATAGGATTAGGAGGCAGCCCCGGCCGGCAGTAGGGGCATACGCGAAAGGAACCGCCATGGACTTCGCTCGTCGATTCATCGTTCGTCCCGGGACGAAGGTGGACCTGCGCAAGCGCGACCCACGCGACAGCGCCGGGCTGAAACGGAAGAAGGACGGCGAGGTCGCGCTGGCGAAGAATCTGAAGCGGCTGCTGGAGCTTCAGTACCTGTTGTACGCCGAGGGCAAGCGCTCGGTGCTGATCATCCTGCAGGCGATGGACGCCGGGGGCAAGGACGGCACGATCCGGCACGTGCTGGGGCCGCTCAATCCGCAGGGCGTGCGGGTCACGTCGTTCAAGGCGCCCAACGACGTGGAACTGGCGCACGACTTCCTGTGGCGGATCCACCACAACGTGCCGCGGGCCGGCGACATCGGCGTGTTCAACCGCTCCCACTACGAGGACGTGCTCATCGTCCGCGTGCACAACCTGGTGCCGCGGCGGGTCTGGTCGAAGCGCTACCGCCAGATCAACGACTTCGAGCGGCTGCTTGTCGAAAGCGGCGTGACGATTCTCAAGTTCTTCCTGCACATCAGCAAGGAGGAGCAACTCGACCGCTTCCGCGCCCGCCTGCGACAGACGCACAAGCGGTGGAAATTCAACCCCGCCGACAGCGAGGAGCGCAAGCACTGGGACGCCTACCAGACCGCCTACAAAGACGCGCTCGAACGGTGCTCCAAGGCGCGGGCGCCCTGGTTCATCATCCCGGCCGACCGCAAGTGGTTCCGGAATCTCGCCGTTTCGCAGATTCTGTTGGAGACGATGGAAAAGATGAAGCTCAAGGTTCCCGCTCCCAAGTTCAAGGCGGCGGACTTCCACCTGGATTGAGCGGTTCGCGTCCTAACATTCGGCGGGGGCGGGGCCTCGGCGGGCGGTTTTCTTCGCTTCCTCCGCGCGATAGAGTACAAGGTGCGTGACGCCACGTCGTGGGGTCGGCATACGCAAGTTGCAGGATGTGACTATGGCCGAAGCCGCACAATCCGACACCCCCCCGGACGAGCCGCCGCTGCTGCGGACGGTGGCCGCCATCGACATCGGCTCCAACGCGATCCGCATGGAGATCGGCGAGGTGCTCTCGGACGGCGCGATCGAAGTGCTCGAGCGGGCCCATCGCCCGGTGCGCCTGGGACAGGACACGTTCGCGCGGGGACGGCTTCAGCAGCGGACGATGAACGCGGCCGTGTCGATCCTGCGCGACTACCGGCGCATCCTGGAGACGTACCAGGTGCGGCACGTGCGGGCGGTGGCGACCAGCGCCGTTCGCGAAGCGGGCAACGGCGAGACCTTCCTCGATCGCATTTTCATGGCCACAAGCCTCGAGGTCGAAGTGATCGACCCGTCGGAGGAAAGCCGCCTGACCGTGGGCGCGGTGCGGCACGCCCTGGGCGAGGCGCTGGGCGTGCTCCGCGGGCGGGCGCTGATCGCCGACGTCGGCGGCGGCAGCGCACTGCTGACCTTCCTCGACCGCGGCGAGATCGTCTCCTCCGGCAGCTACCGGCTCGGGTCGATCCGCCTGCAGGAACTGCTCGACACGCCGGGCGAGCCGCCCGACCGGGCGGCGGACCTGCTGCGTCACCAGATCGCCGGGACGACCGCTACCATCAAGGCGTCGTTCCCGCTGCACAAGGCGCGCCTGTTCGTCGCGGTCGGCGGCGACGCCCGCTTCGCGGCGCGGCAAGTGGGCAAGGCGGCCGAGGCCGAGGGGCTGTTCGTCATCAGCGCGAAGGACTTCGACGCGTTCGTGGACCGGTGTGCGGGCTTCTCGGCCGGGGCATTGGCCCGCGAGTACGCCCTGCCGTTCGCCGACGCCGAGACGCTCGTGCCGGCGCTGATCGCGTATCAGTCGCTGATGCGCGAAACGCGGGCGAGGCGGATTATCGTTCCGCCCGTGTCGATGCGCGACGGGCTGCTCAGCGACCTCGCCCGGAGCGTCACCGGGCAGGACACGCCGGAGATGGCGGAGGGCGTCCTGCAGTCGGCCCGCGCCATCGGCGAGCGGTTCCATTACGACGCCGCCCATTCGCAGCACGTGGCCGACCTGGCGGTTCGCCTGTTCGACGCGCTGGCGCCGGAGCACCGCCTGTCGGCGCGGCATCGTTTGCTGCTCCGTGTCGCGGCCCTGCTGCACGAGGTGGGCAACTTCGTCTCCAGCCGCGCGCACCACAAGCACAGCTACTACCTCATCGCGAACTCCGAGGTCTTCGGCCTGCGGCGGCACGAACTGGCGATCGTCGCCCACGTGGCGCGATACCACCGGCGAAGCGCGCCCAAGCCCACGCACCTGGACTACATGGGCCTGCCCCGCGAGGCCCGTATCGTGGTCAACAAGCTCGCGGCCATCCTGCGCATCGCCGATGCGCTCGAAAAGACCCACACGCAGCACATCCGCGAGATCGACGTCGAGCCCCTGGAGGGCGAACTGCTGATCCATGTGCGGCACGTGGCCGACCTGGATCTGGAGCGACGAGCGCTGGCGCTGAAGGGCGGGATGTTCGAGGACGTGTACGGCCTGCGGGTGCGGCTGGAAGAGGCGGATGCGTACCTGGAGGGGGCCCGCCGCGACGAGGCGGCCCGGGCGCCGGACGAGCACGCGTAGGCGACGGCGCCTCGACACGCTCGGGGCGAAGAGAACACGGTTTGCATGGATGTTTTCCTTCTTCTCTCCGCGAGACTCGTGGCCTTCCGCCGCGACGCGGATTGACCTTGGGAAGCTGCCGAAGGATGCCGCATGGCGAAGAGGAAACCAAACCCCGGTGAGCAGTTCATCAACCGCGAACTCAGTTGGCTGGAGTTCAACGAGCGCGTCCTCCGCGAGGGCATGGACGAGAGCGTGCCCCTGCTGGAGCGGCTGAAGTTTTTGGCCATCGTCAGCTCGAACCTGGACGAGTTCTTCATGATCCGCGTGGCGAGCCTGCGGCGGCAACGGGCCGCGCGCGCCCGACGGAAAGACCTCGCGGGCATGACGGCGGCCGCCCAACTCAAGGCCGTCGGCCAACGCGTCCGGAAGATGATGGCCGAGCAGTCCGAGGCCATCCGAAACGCCACCGAACGCCTCGCCGAGCACGGCATCCACCTGCTGGAGCTGGCCGACCTGGTGCCCGAGCAGCGACGCCACCTGGCCTCGAGGTTTGAGGCGGAAATCCTGCCGTCGCTGACGCCCCTGGCGATGGAGGACCTCTCGGCCGCCCCGATCCTGCCCGGCCTTCGGATGTACGTGGCTCTGCGGCTGACCCCCGGAACGCCCGAGGCGCCTGCCGAGCCGGACGGGGAGAAGTTCGCGCTCGTGCCCGTCCCGGCCGGGCAGCCGCGGTTCCTGACCGTGCCCGGCAAGGACGGCCTGTTCCTGGTCCGCCAGGAGGATGCCATCGTCGAGAACGTCTCGGCCCTGTTCGCCGGCTATCGCGTGACGGCGGCCTGCCCCTTCCGGGTTACGCGTGACGCCGACGTCGAGGTGGACGAGGAGGACGCGGAGGAACTGCTCGACGCGATGGAGCAAGCGGTGCGGTCTCGTCAGCGGCGGGCCGTGGTGCGGCTGGCGTTGCCCGCCGACGCGGATGAGTTGCTGAAGGACCGCTTGATGGCGTTCTTCGAGGTTTCGCGTCAGGACGTGTACGAAATTGACGGCATGCTCGACGGGCGGGCCCTGATGGAGGTGGCGTCGCGCCCCGGGCACGACGATCTGAAGTACCCCGACTGGCCTCCCCAGCCCCCGCGCGACCTGCTCGGCCAGGAGGATATCTTTCACCTGCTGCAGGAGCGGGACGTGCTGCTGTTCCATCCGTACGAGAGCTTCGAGCCCGTGGTGCGTCTGGTGGAGCGGGCGGCCGACGACGCCGACGTGCTGGCGGTCAAAATGACGCTCTACCGCACGAGCGGCGATTCGCCGATCATCCGAGCGCTGGCGCGGGCGGCGGAGAACGGCAAGCAGGTGACCGTGCTGGTGGAGCTCAAGGCGCGGTTCGACGAGGCGAAGAACGTGCAGTGGGCCCGGCGCCTGGAAGACGCCGGCTGTTACGTCATCTACGGCATCGCGGGGTACAAGACACACGCCAAGGCCCTGCTGGTGATCCGGCGCGAGGCCCACCGCATCCGCCGCTATCTGCATCTGGCGACGGGCAACTACAACGACAGCACGGCGAAGCTGTACTCCGACATCGGCCTGATGACCACCGACGGCGACCTGACGACGGACGCGGCGGCGTTCTTCAACCTGTTGACCGGCTATTCGCAGCCGGTCGGCTGGCACAAGATGACGATCGCCCCGACGCAGTTGCGGCGACGGTTCCTGGAGATGATCGACCGGGAGATCGAGGCGGCCACGCCCGATGAGCCGGGGCTGATCATGGTGAAGATCAATTCGCTGTACGACCGCGAGATCGCCGAGGCGCTGTACCGCGCGGCGTGGGGCGGGGTGCGGGTCCGCCTGAATGTTCGGGGCATCTGCTGCCTGAAGCCGGGGCCGACGGGCGGAGGCGACAACCTCGAAGTCGTCTCCATCGTCGATCGCTACCTGGAACACGCGCGGATCTTCTACTTCCGCAACGGCGGGCACGAGGAGGTGTACCTCTCGAGCGCCGACTGGATGGTGCGGAACCTCGACAAGCGGCTGGAAATCCTCTTCCCCATTCAGCAGAACGGCCTCAAGCGCCGGCTCGTCGCCGCCCTGGAGACGTACTTCGCCGACAACGTGAAGGCCCGCCGCTTGCAGCCGGACGGCACGTACAAACGCGTCGAAGCCTCCGGCGAGCCCGTCCGCGCCCAGGAGCGGCTGCATCACGAGGCCGTTGCCGCCACCCGCGCCGAACCCCCGCAGACGAGCTTCCGCCCGCTGCGGCGCCCACAGCGCTAGCCGGCGGGCGGCTCCACACGGATCAGCGCGGCCTTGCGCCCCCTGGTTTCGTTATAGGTGTGGACGGCGTCGGGCGTGGACAGTGTCTCGAACGCGATGCTTCGCTTCCGCAGGAAGTCGGCCGCGTCGTTGTCCAGTTCGACGTTCCGCCCGAACCCCGTGCCGACGATCAGGACCTGCGGATCGCCTTTGCAGGCCTTCCGCAGTTCTTCGGGGGTGATCCGCTTCGGCAGGGGCTTGCCGGGCTTATGCCCGTTGATCTTCTCCAGCACGTCGCGGCGGCGCTTGACCTTGCCGTTGGCGCGGACGATCACGTCGCTGTCGTACGTCTCGTCGCCGACGGTGATCGTTCCCGGCGCGGCGTCGCGCAGCTCCGGATATGCGACCGTCCGCTGGGCAAGGCTCTCGAACGGGCATTCGCCCAACTCCTGAAGCGCCAGCGCCACGGCCCCCAGGATGACGGAATCGTCGCCCAGGGCGGCCGCGACGGGCATCCCGCTGGACCCGGGCGTCTCGAGCGGGTCGCCCGCCATGCCGCGCTCGATGATCGGCATCAGGAAGAACGCGCACGCCTCGATAACGCCGCCGCCCAGCACGATCACGTCGGGGTCGAGCAGGTGGCGCACGCTCAGGCATGCCAGCGCGTACACCTCCGCGGCGCGGGTCATCACCTCGGTCGTGAGTTTGTCGCCGGCCTTGAGGGCGCGCTTCAGCGCCCCGCTGCGGATCCGGTCGCCTTTACCGATCTCGTCGGTGAGGGAGGTCTTGCGGCCCCGGGCCATCGCCGCCCGCAGGTCGCGCTCGATGGCGGTGCGGCTGGCGAGCGCCTCGAAGCATCCCTTGGCGCCGCAGCCGCAGACGGGCCCGTCGATCTGCATGGTCACGTGTCCGATCTCGCCCGCGGCGCCGCGGGCGCCGGGCACAATCCGCCCGTCCACGATGATGCCGCCGCCGATGCCGGTGCCGATGAAGATGCCGACGGCGCTGTCGGCGTAGCGGGCGGCGCCGAGCCACTTCTCGCCGAGCGTGCCCACGCTGGCGTCGTTGCCGAGCGACACGCCCACCCCGAAGCGGTTCTCCAGCGGCTCGACCATCTGCACACCCGAGAGGTTCAGGTTCGGCGTGACCACGACCCGCCCGGCGTCGCTGTCCACCACGCCCGGCACGGCGAGCCCGATGGCCCGAATCTCCCTGGACCTGGTTCCCGTCTTGCTCAGCAGCTTGTCGATCAGGTCGGCGATGGCCCCCAGCGTCGCTTCGCCCTTGCCTCGGCGCGGCGTCGAGCGGCGCTCGCGCGCGAGGATCTTGCCGGAGGGCCTGACCAGCGCCGCGAGGATCTTCGTGCCCCCCACGTCCACCCCCAGAACCACCTTTCCGTCGCTACTGTTCGTCTCGGCCATGAGTCCGTCCATTGCCCCGCGCCCTCAACCGCGCGGGTTCCCGCCGACGTTGCGAAGGCCCGATCCCGGCGGGCTTGCCGGAAGCTCCGGGTGTCGGCGGATCGGATTCCATTCCGGAAGCCCGGAACGCCCGAACGTTCCGCCCATACATTGCGCTTCGCGCGCCCTCTGTGACAATGCTTCACCGGCAAAAAAGCTCCGGCTACTCCCGCCGCGCGGCGTCGATGGCCCCGCGCGCCTTGTGTTTGGCCTTGGCGGCGGCGAATCGCCGCCACACGCGACCGGCCTTCGCCAGACGCGACCGCCGCCGCGCGGCGAGGTGCGGGTTCACGGACGAGCGGATCTCTCGCGCCGCGCCCGCGTCGAGCCCTCGCAGATGCCCGTCGAGCCGCTCGGCGTACACGTAGGTGTCGTGCACTTCTCCGAGCAGATCCTGCAACTCCTCCACGGGCTTGCGGACCGATTCGAGTCGCTCGGGGTACAGGTCCGCGAAGAACTCGGCCAGATACCGCAGCCGCTTGCACTCGATTCGCAAAGCGTGCTGCTTGCGGATCGACAGCCCCGCCAGGCGAGGGCCGTAGGCGTACACCCGCGACAACTGCTTCCGCAGGGAGCGGCGGGCCTCTCGCCAGACGCAGCGCCCGGCGCGCTTGCCGATGGCGCACAGGGCGAACGCCGGCCCGGGCGGCATGGTCAGCACGCGTCGGGCCCGGCGCATCAGGCGGTCGTGCTCGCCCGAGGCCAGCAGCTCCGCGACGGCGCGGTAGCGCCGACTGCGCGTCCGGCGCTCGGCCCGGAGGGCACGCTGCAGCGCCGGGCCGTGTCCGGGCGATGCCGTGTCCGAATAGCCGGCGAGAAACTCCAGAAACACGTCCGCGTCCCGCGCCGGCCCCAGCGTGTCGGCCAGCCCCTTCAGGCGCTTCCGCAGCCGCGTGAAGTGCCCATCGATCTGCTTGCGCACCGCCCCCATGCCCGACCGCAGCCGCCGCGTCGCCACCCGCATCTCGTGTACGTATTCCGCGTCGGCCGGGTACGCGATGCCGTACCGCCGCGTCTGGAGCCGGTCGAGCTGCCGAACCAGCAGGCGCTGCACCGCCTCCAGCAGCGTGTCGGTGGGGCGGATGACGGCCGCTTCGGCCGGGACGGCCGCCGCGGGCACGATCGAGCGGATCGGCCGCGGGCAGACGGCGTTGAACAGGTCGATGCGGGCCATGGCGTCCGCGGCGTTGGCGGCCGCCTCGGGGGAATCGTTGATGTAGAGGTCCACCGCTTCGCCGTCGTCCACGAGCGCGAGCAGCCGTGTCTCCCCCGTGCGGGAGTGGTCGAGCCCGTCGGCGATCCGCAGCAGGGCGCCCAGCCGGGCGGCGATCTGCTCTTCGACGTTGCGCGGGCCCGTGAGCACGCCGGACAGGTCCGACCGCTTGGAATGCAGTTCGACGGCGCGAGCGAGGATCCGCCGCTGCGACGCCGACAGCCCCGCCCCGCGCAGCCGCCGCATCGCCCGCCCGCCGAGCCGGTGGTGGTTCGCCTTGTCGCGCCCGCGCGCCACGTCGTGCAGGCGCCCCGCAATCCGCAGCCAGTCCCGGGCGGTCTTCGTCAGTCCGTGGAGGTGGCCGGCCGCCTCGAACAGCGATTCCGCCAGCGCCGTCACGTGCGTCGCGTGCACGGCGTCGCTCGCGTCGGCGTACAGCCGCGAAACCAGGGCTTCCAGTTCGGCGTCGGTCAACGTGCTCTCCCGTACGCTCATTGTAGGGGCTCGCCGCCGCCGCGGACGTTCTCGAAAACCAGCTTCCGGGCGAAGACCTGTTCGAACAGGTCGCCCTTCTTCCCCGCCGCCTGGAATTCCGCGGCCGCTTCGCCGGACGCCTCGCAGCGGACGACGACTTCACGTTCGCCGATCGTGCACGTCAGGTCTCGCACGGTGTCGGTATGCGTGCGGTCGAGCCCGTCGCCGACGCGGAGCAGGGCGGCCAGCCGGCGGACGACCTCCCGATCCCCGCTCGTCAGCTCGGCGAAGTGCGCGTGCCGCTGCGCGGGCAGGGCCTTGCGGTGGTACCGCGCAACGCTCGCGACGATCCCGCGACTTCGATCGTCGAGCGGGATGGTCCGGTCGGCCAGGATCATGCGCAGGGCCGCCTTGTGATGGCCGCGCGCGGAGGCGGGCACCCCGATGTCGTGCAGCACGGCCGCCAGTTGAAGGTAGAACCGCGGCTCGTCTCCCAACCCGTGGAGTTCGCCCAGTTCGTCGAACAGCCGCAACGAGAGTCGCTCCACCCGTCGCGTATGGGCCTGCTCCGCTCCGGTTCGCCGGACGATGGCCCAGGCGGCGGCGAGGGCGTCGGCTCGCGCGGCGTCGTCTGGATGGTCGCCCGGCGGACGCATGGGCGGGCAGTGTACCAGCGCGAGGCGTTCGGCGCGAAGGTCGCGTTGAGGGACGGGCGGCCCGGCAGGAGGGCCCGAAATCTCTGGAATCTGCTTGACGCGACCTCCGTCCGAGGAGACAATCTGCATCTGTTACTGACTCCGCGGGTATGGCGGGGAAGCGTTTCCCTGCCCGCGGGCGTAGCCTGGGTGGCAGACAGGCTTGTTTGCAGGGGCGCAGCGAATCTTGGTCAATCGTTCGCAGGCCGGTCCGCATCTCTCGGATTGCCGGGGCGCCGAAGCAGGGGTTCCGCGCGCAGGCTCCCTGCAAATGCATGTTGCCGATGGCCGCAAAGGAGCCGGCAAATGGCTAACGGGAAAGTGAAGTGGTTCAACGACGCCAAGGGATACGGGTTCATCACCACCGATGACGGCACGGACGCGTTAGTTCACTACGCCGACATCGAGGGCGACGGCTTCAAGACCCTCGCCGAGGGGCAGGAAGTCGAGTTCGAGATGACCGAGGGCCCCAAGGGCCCCAAGGCCGTCGGCGTTCGCAGCGTATAGACGGACGCCCCCGCGAAGCTCCCGCCGACGCCGCCCGCGGGCGGCGTCTCTTTGCGCGGCCGCCGGGGTGCCCGCCCGCCCGGGCTCGACAGGCGCGGCGCCGTCGCGGATGATGGCCGACCGAAGCCGCGAACGTAACGCTGCGACGCAAGGAGACGACACGATGAAGGTCCTATCCCACGACGGTGCGACGCAACTGGTCGTGCTGGGCATCCGGCCGGGCGAGATGCTGCTGGAGTCGATCGAGCGGGCGCTGCGCGACCGCGGCATCGAAAACGGCGTGGTCGTCTCGGGCATCGGCACGCTGAAGACCTGCACCATGCACTACATCACGCACTGCGACTTCCCGCCGAGCGACGAGTTGTACACGCTGGAAAAGCCGCTGGAGCTGCTGTCGGTCAGCGGCGTCATCGCGGCCGGCGAGCCGCACCTGCATATCGTCGTCTCGTGCGGCGATTCCGAGGTCTATGGCGGCCACCTCGAGCCCAACAGCGAGGTGCTGTATCTCGCCGAGATCGCCATCCTCGTCTGCAACGGCCTCCGCATGACCCGCAAGCGCGACGAGGAGCGCAAGCTCAGCCTGCTCGCGCCAGCAGACTGAGGGCCGCCGGGCGCACAGAACGCCAAGGCGCCGCTTTGGCTTGCCCGCCGTTCGCTTTTCCGATACAAGGTGCCGCATGGATCCGGTCAGAGCGTTCCTTGGGGAAGTGCGCGATATTCGTTCTACGCGCGGCGGCGACGCTGAGAACTCGTACTACGGCGCCCTTCAGAATCTCTTCAACGAGATCGGCAAGTCGCTCAAGCCCAAGGTCCGTTGCGTCATCAGCCTGAGCAACCGAGGCGCCGGCAAGCCCGACGGCGGCTTCTTCACGCGGAATCAGTTCCTCAAGGCTACCGACCCCGAACCCAAGCAGGGGCAGCTCCCCGAACGCGGCGCGATCGAGGTCAAGCCGCCCGGGGAGGATGTTGAGAAGACCAAGGACGCCAAGCAGGTCGCCAAGTACCTTGCCGAATACGGCCTCGTCCTCGTCACCAATCTGCGGGATTACCTCCTCGTCGGAAACGACAAGGCGGGGAAGCCCCTGGCAATGGAACGCTTCACGCTCGCCGCGAGCGAAGCGGAGTTCTGGCAGGCCGCTTCTCACCCGGTCAAGACGGCGAATGAGAAGGGCGAGCAGTTCGCGGAGTATCTCAAGCGAGTCATGCTCGCCAACGCGCCGCTGACCACCCCGCAGGATCTGGCGTGGTTCCTGGGGCTGTACGCGCGCGAGGCCCGGGCGCGGGTCGAGAACCACAAGGACTTGTCGGCCCTGAAGGCCGTTCGCGAAGCCCTCGAAGAAGCCCTCGGCATGAAGTTCACGGACGACAAGGGCGAGCACTTCTTCCGCTCCACGCTCGTGCAGACCATCTTCTACGGGGTCTTCGCCGCGTGGGTGCGGTGGCACCGCGACGATCCCGGGCGCACCGACGAGTTCGACTGGCACGCGGCCGGGTGGACGCTCCACGTGCCGTTCGTGCAGGCCCTCTACCACCAGATCGCCACACCGCGCCAGCTCGGCCCGCTGGGACTGGTCGAGGTACTGAACTGGACGGCCGGGGCGCTCAACCGCGTGGACCGGGAGGCGTTCTTCCGCAAGTTCCATGATGAGTACGCCGTCCAGTACTTCTACGAGCCGTTCATGGAGGCGTATGACCCCGAGCTTCGCAAGGAGCTTGGCGTCTGGTACACCCCGCCGGAGATCGTCGAGTACCAGGTCGCCCGCGTCGAGGCCGTCCTGCGCGAGGAACTGGGGCTCGAGGACGGCCTGGCCGACCCGAACGTGGTCGTGCTGGACCCGTGCTGCGGCACGGGGGCGTATCTCGTCGAGGTGCTCAAGCGCATCGCCGCTCGGCTCAGGGAGAAGGGCGATGATGCCCTGATCGGCGCGGACGTCAAGAAGGCGGCGATGGAGCGCGTCTTCGGCTTTGAGATCATGCCCGCGCCCTTCGTCGTCTCACACCTTCAGCTCGGCCTGCTGCTCCAGAGGTGCGGTGCTCCGCTGCGGACCGCATCGGACGAGCGTGCGGCCGTCTATCTCACCAACGCGCTGACCGGCTGGGAACCGCCAAAGGAAGCGAAGAAACTGCTCACATGGCCGGAACTGGAGCAAGAGCGCAAGTACGCGGGCGCCGTGAAGCAGAAAAAGCCTGTCCTGGTCGTCCTGGGGAACCCTCCGTACAACGCCTTCGCAGGCACAAGCCCCGACGAAGAGCAGGGCCTGGTCGAGCCATTCAAAGGGCGATACGAACGTCTGAAGCCGCGAACCAGGCGGCGCGGGAAGAGAGCCAAGAAGATCACGTATGGGCCCGATGGCAGGCCGAAGCAAGAGCAGACCGTTTTCGTCTACTACAAGCTCAATGATCCGGTCGAATTGGGTGGCTGGGGGATCAGGAAGTTCAACCTCGACGACCTCTACCTCCGCTTCTTCCGCCTCGCGGAAAGACGGATCGCCGAGATGACGGGCAAGGGCGTCATCTCCTTCATCTCCAACTTCTCCTATCTGAGCGACCCGTCTTTCGTCATCATGCGAGAGCGCTTCCTATCCGAGTTCGACAAGCTCTGGTTCGACTGCATGAACGGCGACAGCCGGGAAACCGGCAAGCTCACCCCCGAAGGAGAGCCCGACCCGTCGGTCTTCTCCACCCAGTACAACCGCGAAGGCATCCGCGTCGGCACGGCCGTTTCCGTGATCGTCCGCAAACCCAAGCGGCAAGAGAAGCCCGGCGTTCGCTTCCGCCACTTCTGGGGCGCTTCGAAGCGCCAGGACTTGCTGGAAAGCCTACGAGCCAAGGACTTCGACGCCGCGTATAAGGACGCCCACCCATCCGAAGAGAACCGGTATTCCTTCCGCCCGGAAGAGGTCTCCGCGGCCTACAGCAACTGGCCGAAGCTGACGGAGCTGGGCGCGGAAGGACCCTACCAGGGCCTATGCGAAGACCGAAGGAAGGGGCTTATCTCGGTTGATCGGGATGCTCTTGCTTCCCGCATGCGTAGATACTTCGACAAGGCTGTGTCTTGGGAAGAACTCCGCCAACAAGATCCTGCCCTTACTGAGGACTACGTGGATTTCCCAGCGGCTGAGGTCCGCACTAGCGCACTCAGCAAGACCTCGTACCAAGATGACATGATCTGCCGGTACTACATGAGGCCTTTCGACACTCAATTCGCATACTACAGTGACCTGCGCCCGCTGTGGAGAAGGAATCGGCCTGAGTATTTCTCCCAACTTGCTGGGCGGAGTAGCTTCCTTACCGCGAGGTTCAAGGGCTCGAAGGCGATCGAAGGATCGGTCATGGGATACGTTTCGGGGCTTTGCGACTACCACTACCTCACCCCCAACGCGGGCGCAATCCCGCTATTCTTGCGAGAGGAAGTCCGAAGAGACGGACTCCCGGGAATGCACTCCACGCAGGCTGCTAGGGCCAACCTATCGAGTGCTGCCCGCGCCTATCTGGCGGCGCTGGGCATCAATGCCCCCGACGCCAATGCGGACTTGGGGAGAACAGTCTGGATGCACGCGCTGCCGATTGGGTACAGCCCGGCGTACCTATCCGAGAACGCGGACGGGATTCGGCGGGATTGGCCGCGGGTGCCGCTGCCGGCGACGCGCGAGGCACTGGAGCAATCGGCGGCTCTTGGGCGGCAGGTCGCGGCGCTGCTGGATACCGAAGCCGAGGTGCCGGGCGTGACGTCCGGCACCATCGAGCCGTTCCTGCGGACCGTGGGGGTGCTGACGGCCGTTCGTGGCATGGGCGTCCCGCCCATGCGTGCCGCGGGCGTCTCGCCCGCGGGCGGGGAAGCGGCACATGGCCGGGACGGCCATGCGACGCATGGGCAAGATGCCCATGCCACGCAGTTGGGCGCCGCGGCCGGGGACCTGGCCGTGACGGCCGGGTGGGGGCACGCGGGCAAAGGCGGCGCGGTCATGCCCGGGAAGGGGCGCGTCGTCGAGCGGCCGTATGACAAGGCCGAGCGAGGGGCGATCGAGGCGGCCGCCAAGGCACGGGGTCTCACGCCCAAGCAAGCCCTGGATCTTCTCGGCGAGAACACGCGCGACGTCTACCTGAACGATAAGGCGTATTGGCGGAACATCCCGGCCGCCGTGTGGGACTACTACATCGGCGGGTATCAGGTCATCAAGAAGTGGCTGAGCTACCGCGAGGAAGGGCTGCTCGGGCGGCCCTTGCGGCCGGAGGAAGCCCGCGAGGTGATGAACACCGCCCGCCGCCTCGCGGCGCTTGTCCTCCTTCAGCCCGCGCTGGATGAGAACTACCGGGCCGTCAAGGCGCAGGCATACGAATGGAATGAGATGTGCTCCGCCGCCACTGTGCGTCGGGTTGGGGGCGCCACCCATGAGAATCCCTGAAAGCGTCCGTCGGGACATAATCGACACCATGCACATGGAGGGCGCGCACTGGGCCGGCGCCCTGGAGGATCCCCAGTTCCTCGAACGCATCTTTGACCTGGCAAGTATCCCGTCGACAGATTCTCGCTTCCAGAACGCCGCAGGTGACATCTGGCAGCACCGCGTGAGCAACCCGTCGGACTGGGATGATGATTGGGTTTTCTCCGACGAGAGGTTCAACCTTCTGCGAGGGGACGACGAGTCCTTCCTCCGGTTCCTTTGCGAGACAATCCATCCCGTGGTGCGCCGGGACGTAACACAATCGGAACGCCTTCTTCAGGCATACAACGATTGCCTGCGGACAGTTGGGTTTGAGCTTGTGGAGAAGATGCGACTCGCGGGCAAACCCGTCTACGTGGGGCGGCGTGTGGCGGCTGGGCGTCCGGGCGTCGCAACGGCCCGCGCCGCCCTCGCCCGCGCGGACGCTGGTCATGTCGCGCGCCAGATCACGCGGATGGAGACGGCCGTGGAGAATGATCCTGCCCTGGCGATTGGCACTGCGAAGGAACTCGTCGAGACATGCTGTCGCACTATCCTAACGGACAGAAAGGTGCCTCTTCGCCGAAGCGCCAGCATGTTGGACTTGGTCAAGGAAACGGTGAAAGAACTCCAGTTGACTCCTGATGACATTCCGGACAAAGCAAAGGCCAGCCAGACGATCAAGCGCCTTCTGAGCAACCTCGCGTCAATTACCCAAGGGATCGCCGAACTCCGCAATGCTTACGGGACAGGGCATGGGCAGCTCGCGTCCGCGAAGGGCCTTGAGCCCAGGCACGCCAAGCTTGCCGTCGGGGCCGCATCGACGCTGGCGGTCTTCCTTGAGGAAACGCACAGGACGCGAGCGAAACCGTCGTAGTGCTCTCCCGAAAGCCGTCGGCTTCTCGCGCCGCTTGTGGACAAGCGCTGCGTGAGCGGCGGGTAGCTTTCCGTTGTCTCCGCGTTCTCGGCGGTCTCCGCGCTGCGTCCGAAGATTTTCTCCCGGCCGGTGGATTTTATGCTTGCAATCGCGGCCATAAGTTCTATAGGTAGATAACTGCCGGCGTCCGGTGAGGGGCGCGGGGCTGTTTGACAGGCGAATACGGGCCATTGCCGATTGCCGATTGCCGATTGGGACGACCGGAAGGGATTTGCCGGGGATCGTCCTTCGACAAGCACAGGACTGCGCCGTGGCACGCGGCCGTTGCTCAGGGCTGGCGCGTCAGGCCTGATGCTCTGCTTCGACCCCAAGGGGGCTGCTCCCCCGAACACCAGCCTTCGATCTTCGACCCGGCTTCGCCCCGGCTATGCCGGGCAAGCCTTCGACCTTCGATCTTCGATCCTCGATCTAAGAACTGCCGTTTCGCCCTTCCCACCCCTAACTCTGGGCGGCTGCGGAGGGCCTGGAAGCACGTAAATATTTATTGGATAACGTGTTATGGCGAAAATATGCTTGGCAGAGGAAGGCAATGGAAGGCAATGGACGGATTTGGACGGCAACGGAAGGCAGCGAAAGGCAATGGAAGGCAGCCGATGGCACTGGATATCAGGAGAAGGCGGCCTTGCGATTGCGGATTCCGGATCGCCTGCCGCCGCGGAACTGTGCGAGCCGCGACCGGGCTTCGCCAAGGCTACGCCGGGCCAGGCCGCCAGGGAGCGGGATTCCACCTGCGGTGGGCGGCGCTCTATAGCGCGGCGATCGCGGCGGCATGCCGGCCGGGCGAGGGAGCGCGAGCGGCTCGACGCGATGGACTTGGCCGGCTACCTGTCGTGAGGGCGGAGCGCAAAGAAACAGCCGGAGCGCCGTGGGGCGCCCCGGCTGTACGCTTGCGTTGCGTCGCCGATTAGTCGCCTGGCGGCTGGGGCATGTCGGGCAGATCGGGGACGTCCGGCATTTCGGGCACGTCCGGCACCTCCGAGCCGCCATACCCCATCGGCAGCTTGCCGGCGAGCACATTGCGGATGTTCTCGTCGGCCATGACGCGCGACATCTGCGCGAACATCTCCTTCATGACCTTGTCCATCCGCTCTTCGTACTTCTCCTTGAGGGCCTCCTGTTCGTCCTCCGGGGGTTCGCCGACTTCCTTGGCGCGCTTCTCGATCTCCTCGCCGCGCTTCTTCAGGTCTTCCAGCTTGGCAACGGCGGCCTTCGCGCTCGCCTCGTCCTTGACGTCCTTGAGGACGTCCACCATCTCTTCCATCAGGCTGATCTGGTCGTCTATGACCTTCTCGTACTTGTTCTTGCAGCCGGCCTGGAGGAAGGCCAGCGACACCACCGCCGCGATCCACGAAATTCGTCTCATCGTCAGGTGCTCCTTCTCAACGATCTGCGGTTCCGGCCAGCGGGGGCTCACCGTGAGCCCGGCGCATGCCGGGGGTTCTCTTGATTCGGTTACGCCGGCTTCCTGGCGCCCGCCGGGGGCGCTAGTCCGGCAGCTTGTCCGCGAGGATCTCCTTGAGTTGCTCGTTGGCCATGATCCGTTTCCGCTCCGCCTTGAGTTCCTTGTCGAGCTTGGACATCTCGTCCTCGTACTTCTTCATCAGCTCGATCGCCTCTTCGGGGGTGAGGTCCTTCATGACCTCCATACCCTCCTTGGCGAGTTCCTCGGCTTGTTTCTTCAGCTTCTCGAGTTCGGGAACGGCCGCCTTGGCGCTCGCCTCGTCGGTGATTCCCTTCATAATGTCCAGCAGATCCTCGCCGAGGTCGATCTGGTCTTCCACGAGGCGCTCCTGCTTGGATCTGCATCCGATCTGCAGGAAGGCCAGCGACACGACGGCGGCAGTCAGCAGGACTCGGTTCATCGTCAAGTGCTCCTTTCGGCACGACGTGATTCCGTGGTCGGCCGGCGCTCACGGCGAGCCCGGTTCCCGAGGTATATCCACGGCTCTTCCGTCCGCGGAATCGTAGGCGCCCGGCGTCCCGCCCGCAAGCAGGAAGCCGCATTTGGCCCGGGGGGGCACGAATCCTAGATTTCCGGTGCCGGGCGCGGCGTGCGCTGCGCCTCCGCGCCCGGCGGGCCATCTCGGCCAATCGAGGCCGGTCTTCGGCGGGGACGTTCGTGCTACTCATGCCGCCCCCCGGAGCTTCCGAAGACAACAAGGCGGTCCCGCGCTGCGCAGGGGGGCGGGTCCGGCCCGACGGGGGCGTCGAGAGAGGACGAGGCATGAGGCAGACGATTATCGCGGTAACAAACGAGAAGGGCGGGACGGCCAAAACGACCACGTCCGTGAGCCTGTCGGCCGCTCTGGGGGCGCTGGGGCAGCAGGTGCTCCTGGTGGACCTCGATGGTCAGGCAGCCGCGTCGCGATGGCTCGGTGTGGAAGAGGACAACCGGCTGGCCGAGGCCATGTCGCGCGGCGGCACGTTCGATCCGCTCCGCGACGTGCTGCCGGGCGTCTCGCTGGTGCCCGCCAGCGGGCGGCTCGACTCCGTCGCCCACGAACTGCGCCCCACCCAGGGCGGGCGGCTCCGCAAGCTGTTGACCCAACTGGAAGGGTTCGATTACGTGCTCATCGACTGCCCGCCGAGCCTGGGCAACCGGCTGATCGCGAACGCCCTGATGGCCGCCAGCCACGTGATCGTGCCCGTCGAGACCTCCATTCTCGCCCTCGACGGCCTGAAGATCCTGCTGACCACGCTGGATGATATTCGTGAGGGGTTCGCCCACGACATCCAGCTCGGCGGGGTGTTGGCCTGCCGCTTCGACGCCCGCACCAAGCTCAGCCGCCTCGTCTTGGCCGAGCTGCGCCGGGCCCTGCCGGGCAAGGTCTTCGAAACCGTCATCCGCGAGAACGTCCGCATGCGCGAGTGCCCCGCGTCCGGCCAGAGCATTCTGACCTTCGCCCCCGACAGCCACGGGGCCGACGACTACCGTGCGCTTGCCCGGGAAATCCTGGCTCAGCCCGAACGCTGGGGGAAAGCGCAAGCCGAAGCGCGGACCGCCCCGGACCCGGAGATCGACCTCCAGGTGGCCGACCTGCGCGAGCACGCGGCCGCCTCCGTTCGCCAGGCAACGCGAGACGCCACATGGCGCGGACCGGCCCAGCGCGAGGACGAGTCGCTGAGCCACATGCAGCCCGAACAGGCGGAGGAGGCCCCGCGGGAGGAGTCGGCGGAGGCCGCTGGTGAAGCGTCCGAGGCCCCTCCCGCGCCCGCGGGACCTGAATCGGAAGGTACCCCCCCGTCGCTCGAGGTGAGTATCGCCGAGCTGGAGGAGGCGGCCTCGCGTCTTGAGGACGAGAAGCGACAGGGCACACAGCCCGCCGCCGAGCAGGTGAGCCCCGATGGGCCTGCCGAGACGTCCCCCGCCGAGCCGGCGCCGGCTCCAATGGAAAGCGTCTCCCTCGCCGCCGAGCCGAGTTCGCACGAAGTGGGCGATTCGCCCGCCGAGCAGGCGCTGAAGCAGTGGACGCAGTCGCGGGGGGGGCAGCGGCCCGGTACGCAGGACCAGGCCGAAGGCGACCGCGACGAGCCAGCCTACCTCCCCGACGCGGCGGCGAGCGAGGAGCGGCAGGAGCCGGTCCCCCTCGCGCACGAGACGCAGGGATTCCAGGTGGCAGAGCCCTCCGGCGAGGAGGCGTGGCGGCAGGAGGACCGTCCGTTGGTGGCCGAGCCGGCTCACGAGTCGCCCAACGACGCGGATACGGCGGAAGACGGCGGGCCGCCGGATTCGCAGGAGGACCCGTTCGCGGCGCTTCGCGCTCATCTTGAGCGCATGCGCCAGGAGGGCCGGCTGCCCGCGAGCGGCGCCGCGGACGACAAGCGGAAGAACGGGGGTCTGCTTCGGAGAGTGTTCGCCGCAAGGTAGTCAGTAGTGCCCAGAAAGAACAAAGATCCAGACCTCGCGGCCGGGCGGCTGACCGGCAAGCGCGCCGCGGCGCCCTGCGCCGGCGTGTCGGCCCGGTCCGAGTACCGCGCGTCGCGCCTGGGAATCGTCCCGTCGATGGAGACGGAACTCGAGGCCGAGCCGCCGAGCACGCCGCCCGCGTCGCCGGTTCCCCTCGATCCGGCGCCCGCACCGACCGACGACGAAGTCGTGCGGATCATTGGGGCGGAGCCGCCGGCCGAGGACGTCACCTACACCCCGCCGAGAACGTGGCGCCCCGGCCGTGAAGAACGTCAGGAACTCCAGGGATGCTACGACGACGACCCTGCGCCTGGCACCGACCGGCGTCCGACGCTGCGGGACGTGGTGTCCGGCGTGTGGCGTTACGGTCGGGCCAACCCCGGCCTGTCGGCCGTCGTCGCGCTGGCCCTGCTGGTGGTGTTGGCGTTCCTGCTGTATGGGTACCTCGACGGCGACGCGGGCGCGCCGCGTGAGGCGTCGGCAGGCACGGAGGCGGCCCTGCACAGGCACCCGGCGGTCGTTCGGAAGTTCGCCGTGGACGAGCCGGAGCCGACGCCGAAGCGCCCCGTCACGGAGCCGGAGCTTCCGCCAAACGTCATCCGCGCGCCGCGGTACGGCGAGGGTCCCAGCGAGACCCCGGTGGAGCCCGAGCCGCCGCGGCGTTTTGATCCGGCGGTTCGCCGCCTGGCGATGGCGCAGACGGGCGACAGCAGCACGGCCCCGCCGGCCCGCACGGACGAGGCGTCGGAGGATCGCGACGACCGGACGGTCCGCGAGTTCATCCCGCCCTCGCCGCCGCCGGCCAAGCCGAAGCCCAAGCCCGAGCCGGCCGCCCCCGACCCCAAGCCGGGCTTCATGGTCTGTCCCGAGGGGCTGCGCCTGACCGGCATCGTGCGGATGCCGCGCGGGCTGATGGCCGACATCAACGGCAAGTTCGTCGGGGAGGGCGACCGCGTGAAGCTCCGGGCGAAGCCGGCCGCGCCGGCCCCGTCCGAGACTCTCGAAGACCGATGGGCCAAGGTCGTTCGCATTTCCCGGACCTCGGTGGAGATGGAACTCAACGGGAAGCGATTCACGCTCGGCTTCGGTACCAACGCCGACGAGACGAAGCCGGAGCCGGAGGAGCCGGCCGGCGAGGTCGAAACGCCCGACGAGGCCGACGGGCCGGCCGAGCCGTAGCCGACTACCGGCCGAGAACCTCCGGGGGCACGTGCGACAGGTCCGGCGCCAGGAAGTCCGCCCCCGCCTCCCGCAGCACGTTGCCGGCGAAGCTCGTGGTGAGCGCCAGGCACGCGGCGCCGGCGGCCTTGGCGGCTGCCACGCCGTTGGGGGCGTCCTCGACCACCAGGCAGCGCCGCGCCGGGACGCCGAGCTTGCCGGCCGCGATGAGGAAGATGTCCGGATGAGGCTTCTTCCGTTCGACCTGGAGCCCGTTCACGGTGGCGTCGAAGGCTTCCTCCGGCAGGCCGATCTGGCGCAGGTTGCCGCGGAGCTTGACTTCGTCAGCGCTCGTGGCGACGGCGAGCTTGAGCCCGCGCCGGCGGCACTGGTCGATGAACTCGCCCGCCCCGGGCAGCGGCTGAAGTCGGCCGCGAATGATCTCGAGGTAGATCTCGTACGTTCGCGCCTTGTCACGCTCGAGGTCGAGCGTCACGCCGTGCTTCTCGGCGACGCCGCCGAGGTAGCGGTTCTCGCCCGCTCCGACGAACGGCAGGAAGTCCTTCGGCGAGACGGTCCGCCCGTGGTTCTCCGCGAACATCCGGCACGCCGCTTCGCAGATGAACGGCTCGCTGTCGCACAGCACGCCGTCCATGTCGAACAGCACCGCCTCGAATGCCTCCTCGCCCGGCGCCATCGCTACGACTCTTCCTCCAGCGATCTCACCAGCGCCAGGTCCAGTTCGCCCTTCGCGCCCCAGCCCCGCCGGCCGGGGGGAATCTGCGGGCGGAACCGCTCGTACAGCCCGTACGCGGCGTCGGCGAGTTTGCTGGGCTCGTACGAGGCCGCCAGCGTCGTGAATGCTTCGCGGACGGCGGCGAACGACTCGCCGAACTTGGTGCGCAGGTACTTCTCGACGGCCGCCGGGTCGATCGCCTTGTCCTTGACCACCGCCCGAACGCCGTCCTCGGTGTTCTTGGCCGGCACGTTCCGCCCGCACAACTCGATCCGGAATTCCTCGCCGAGGCCGCGCTTCCTCGGCTCCTGGCCCTCGCCGCCCTTGGGCGGGCCGAAGATGCCCAACCGCCGTCCCTTCGACTGGGCGTTGAGCCCGGCCATCGCCTTGCCCAGCGTCAGCGCGGCGTCCGGCTCGTGGCCGAGCCGCTCCGCGACCACCGCTCCCCACAGCGTTAGTACGGGCGCCCGGTTCACGATCACGCAGGATCCGGTCATGGTCTCACCGCCGGCATTGTAGCAGGGCGCGCATCGGCCGTCCCGCCTTCGCTGGAGCTCTGGCGGGCTTGGCGGCCCGGCCGGCCCTGCGTCTGTCGTGGGGAGTTCTTGATTCGGCCCGGCGGGCAGATATGATTGGGGCGATACCCAAGACGGCTTCTGAGAGGGAAGACCATGCGCTACCTGGTGATTCTCGCGATCGCCGCATCCGTCGGGCTCGCCGGATGCGAGCAGAAAGCCGAACAGGCCAAGGTCGAGCCGCCGCACCAGCCCACCCGGATGCTCCGTCCCGCAGGCGCGCCGGCGGACGAGACGGTTCCCCCGCCGCCGACACCCGTCGCGGTCGAGCCGGCGGACTTACCGAGAACGCAGCCGCCCCCGCCGCGTCCGACCCCGCTGTCCCCGCCCGCGCCGGAGCCCCGCTACATCGACTACACGGTGAAGAAGGGCGACACGCTGTGGTCGCTGGCGAAGCGCTTCCTCGGCGACGGCAAGCAGTGGCAGAAGATCGCGGCCGCCAACCCCGGCCTCAACCCCCAACGCCTCCTGCCGGGCATCACCATCCGTATCCCGACGGACTAGCGTCGGCCGGCAGTCCTGGTGGCGGCGGCACAGGCTGGGCGTCGAAGCCGGTGCCGTGGCTCGTGGCTCGCGGATATGCATTGGCGACGACGCAACCACGCGACGGACGCGGTTGCTCCACCCCCGAGAAGCTGCGCAACCCACGGCGCCCCGGATGGAAGCTGTTGCGGGCGTATCGCTGCGCGGGCAAACCTCTTGCCTCTCTTCGCGCAATTCGTGTACTCCCTTGGGGGCAGGTTCGTAAACTCGCTTTGCAGGCGCTCTCAGTGGCACTCGAACTCGACACGCCGGTGCAGTACGTCAAGGGCGTCGGGCCCGCCCGGGCCGGGCAACTCGCCGCGCTCGGCATCGAGACCGTCGAGGATCTGCTGCTCTACTTCCCACGCCGGTTCGACCTCCGCCGACAGACGCAGCCGATTGCGTCACTGAAGGGCGACGAGCCCGGCGCCACCGTCGCCGGCGAGGTCGTCGCCGTCGAGGAGAACCGCTTCTCGCGCCGCCCGTGGTTCGGCTGCCAACTCGACGACGGCACCGGCTGGGTGCTCGTCAAATGGTTCCACGGCGGCTACCTCCGCGACAAGATCGTCGAGGGGCTCCAGATCGCGGTCAGCGGCAAGGTGAGCGTCTACCGCGAACACCTCCAGTTCGTCAACCCGGCGTGGCAGACGCTGTGGCGCGAGGAGGCGGACCTGTCGCGCGATGAGTTGCTGCCGGTGTACCCGGCCGGCGGGCAACTGACCAGCAGCATCATCGGGCGGATCGCGCAGAAGGTCGTGCCACTCGCGGAGGAACTGATCCCCGAGATTCTGCCGCGGGATTCTCTGTCGAAGCGGGCGTTGATGCCGCGCGGCAAGGCCGTGGCGGCCATGCACCGGCCGGAGGACCGGGACGAATGGAAATCCGCCCGCCGGCGGGTGGCCTACGAGGAATGCCTGCTGATGCAGTTGGGGATCGCGCTGACGCGGATGAAGTCGGTCAGCCGCCCGGCCCATGCGCTGCCGCGGACGGAGGAGATCGACCGGCGGATCCGCGCGCGATTCCCGTTTGATCTGACCAAAGCCCAGGACCGCGCCGTCGAGGAGATCGTCGCGGACCTCGCCCGCGAGCGGCCGATGAACCGCCTGCTCCAGGGCGACGTCGGCAGCGGCAAGACGGTCGTCGCGCTGTACGCGGCGCTGCTGGCGGTGGCGAACCGCCGACAGGCCGCGATCATGGCCCCCACGGAGATCCTCGCCGCCCAGCACTATCGCAAGGTGCAGCAGTACCTCGCCGGGTCGCGCGTCCGCACGGCCCTGCTTGTCGGCGGACAGAGCAAGGCCGAGCGGCAGCAGACGCTCGACGCGCTGGCCGAGGGCCGCACCGACATCATCGTCGGCACGCACGCGCTGCTGACCGAGGGCGTCCGCTTCGCCCGGCTGGCCCTCGCCGTGGTCGATGAGCAGCACAAGTTCGGCGTCCGCCAGCGAAGCGGCATTCGCGGCAAGGGATACGCCCCGCACTACCTCGTGATGACCGCGACGCCCATCCCGCGGACGCTGGCGATGACCGTGTTCGGCGACCTCGACGTCTCGACGATCGACGAACTTCCGCCCGGCCGCGGGCGGACCACCACCCGCCGCGTCGGCGAGGATGAACTCGACGATGTGCTCGACTTCGTCCGCGAGCGCCTGGCCGACGGGCAGCAGGCGTACTTTATCTGCCCGCTGGTGACGCCCTCGCCGGCATTGGAGCTCAAGGCGGCCGAGCAGGCGTACGAGGAACTCGCCGAGGGGGCGCTGCGGGAGTTCAACGTTGGCCTCGTGCACGGCCAGATGCCGGCCGCGAGGAAGGAGTCCGTCATGCGGGCCTTCCGCGCCGGCGATGTGCAGGCGCTGGTGGCGTCGGTGGTCGTCGAGGTCGGCGTTGATGTGCCGGCCGCCAACGTGATGGTCGTTCTGCACGCGGAGCGGTTCGGCCTGGCGCAGTTGCATCAACTTCGCGGGCGCATCGGCCGCGGCGAGCGGGACGCGACGTGCATCCTGGTGGCGGCGCCGGGCAACCCGGTGGCGCAGCGGCGGCTGGAGGTGCTGACGGAGACGCAGGACGGGTTCCGGATCGCCGAGGAGGACCTTCGGCTGCGGGGCCCGGGGGAGATTTTCGGCACGCGGCAGCACGGGCTGCCGGAACTAAAGGTGGCGGATTTGGCGGAGGACTTCGAGTTGCTGAGGCTGGCGCGGCGGGATGCCTTCGCCCTCGTCCGCGACGACCCGGCGCTCACCGCCCCCGCGCACCAGCGATTGCGCCGCGAGATGCTTCGCGCCTATGCGGGAAAGCTGGAGCATCTCGCCGGGGCGTGACGATGAAGATACCGGCCGGTCGGCGGATGCGCTCGCGTTCCGACGGACGGGCCCGGGCGCCCCTCGCCGGCCGCGCCGGAGATTCGTCATGGCCTTCCGCATTCTCTGCGGCGTCCTGTTCGGGTTCGGGCTGGCGTTCTGCATCATGGGGCTGGTGGCGACGGTCGCCGACTGGGCGTGGAACGCCTCGCAATGGCTGGGGATCGGCAACGGGCTGATTCTGATCTGTTGCGCGCTGCTCTTGTTCAGCCTGGCGCTTCGCGGCCCCGGCCGACAACATCGCCCCGGCCCGGTGGCCTGACCTCCCCACGCCTGAGCCGCGAATTGCGCGAACGACGCGAACCCGAGTGGCGTTCTCGGTCCGGATACCTCGCCTCGGCTCCATGAGCGGCGGCCTGCGCGCTGGGCGGCGCTTGCATCTGAGCCTGTTGGTTTCGGAGTGTTTGCGGCGTTCGTAACCTTCCCGGCTTCTGTCGTCTCCCCGCCTTGTGTTTGACCGCTGATGCCCGCGCCGATAGCATGGCGAGCCGTTCGGAGACTATCGCAGGATGGACAGGCGGGAGTGTGATGGACAAGCTGGAAGAGAGCATTAAGGGCCTGAAGTACGACGCCGCCGGGCTGATCCCGGCCGTGTGCGTCGATGCCGAGAGCAAACAGGTCCTGATGGTCGCCTACATGAACGAGACGTCGCTGCTCGAGACGGTCCGCACGGGCAGGACGCACTTCTGGTCGCGCAGCCGGCAGAAGTACTGGATGAAGGGCGAGTTGTCAGGACACACGCAGGACGTGCGAGCGGTCTATGCCGACTGCGACATGGACACGGTGGTGCTGGAGGTCGTCCAGCACGGAGCGGCCTGCCACGAGGGGTACTACTCGTGTTTCTACCGGCGGCTGAACGACGCCGGCGAGTGGGACATCATCGCCGAGAAGGTTTTCGACCCCGACACGGTGTACAAGGACAAGTCGTAGCGTGCGGAACGGAACGAAGCGACCGGCGCAACCCGCGCCCTTGCCCGGGTGGCGCCCGCAAGCCGAAGCTCGCCGAGCGCAGGCTTGTGGGTGAGGCGCAACGCACCCACAAGCGGACTCCGCTCCGAGCGGACTCCGCTTGAAGGTGCCACCCGTGCCGGACTTGCATGGCCAAGCAACTCGAATACCCGACGCCGCGCCGGCAGCGCATCACGTTCTGGCTGAACGTGGTGCTGGCGGCCGCGGGCGTGATGGCCGTCGCGACCTTGGTTTTCGAGTACGGCTTCGACGAGCCGCCCGTCTCTCGCGGCGCCCTCCATATCATCCAGGCCGTTGTCATCGGCGTGTTCGTGCTCGACCGGGTCTCGCGGCTGCTCTTGGCGCCGTTCCGGTTCGGCTATCTGCGGCAGAACTGGATCGACTTCGCCCTGATCTTCGCGGCCGTCGCGGTCGCGGCCGTCGGGCTCGGCACCGGGCAGAACGTCCTGTCGGCGGGGGCCCTGTACGTTGTCATTACGCAGGGCTACCTGCTGCTGGCGCTGATCGTCCGGGGCGTGAACATCAACCTGCGGTTCGCCGGCAGCGGCATTCACCCCACGTGGCTGCTGATCGGCAGCTTCGCGGTGATGTCGCTGGTGGGCAGCGGACTGCTGATGCTGCCGGCAAGCGTGCGGAGCGCGGAGAAGTGGTACTACGACGACGCGCTGTTCACGGCCGTCAGCGCCACGTGCGTCACCGGGCTGGTCGTGCGCGACACCGGTACCCACTTCACGCCGTTCGGGCAGGCGGTGATCCTGGCGCTCATCCAGCTCGGCGGGCTGGGCATCATGATGTTCGGCACGGTGCTGGCGATGCTCGTGGGCAAGGGGCTGTCGGTGCGGACCAGCCAGACCATCGGGCACATGCTCGCCACGGAGCACGTGGGGCGGCTCGGACGGGCGCTCAAATTCGTGCTCATCGTCACGCTGGCGATGGAGGCGATCGGGGCGGTGCTGTTTTACCCGATGTTCGCGGCCGCGCGCGACGGCTTCGGCCGGCCAATGTCGCACGCACAGGCCGTGTGGCACAGCGTTTTCCACAGCGTGTCGAGCTTCTGCAACGCGGGGTTCGCTCTCTACGGCGACAACATGATGCAGGGGGTCCGCGAAGGGTGGGGCAAACCCCTGCGCGAGCACTGGCAGATCATGGGCGTGATGGCGCCGCTGATCGTGCTGGGGGGGCTGGGGTTCCCGGTGCTTCAGGACTGTGCGCGGTGGGCGTGGTCGCGGGTGCGGCGCGGGCTGGGGCGGATTTCCTCGGCGGCCCGGCGGCGATTCCCGGACCGCGCGCCGGCGCGGCTGAGCCTGCACGCCAAGCTGGTCCTCGCCACGTCGGCCGTGCTGCTGGTCGTCGGGGCCGTCGGCATCGTGCTGGTCGAGAAGCTCCCGCTGCGGACCGAGGATGTGGGCGGCTATCACGTGCAGCGGCGTGGGCTCGCCGCCCAGAGCGGCGGCCGGTTGGCGGCGTCGGCGGTGTTTCAGTCAGTAACGGCCCGCACGGCCGGGTTCAACACGGTGCGGATGGACGACCTGTCGCACGCGGGCAAGCTGTGGATGTGCGGGCTGATGGTGATCGGCGGCAGCCCGGCGAGTACCGCGGGCGGCATGAAGACGGTGACGTTCGTCTTGCTGTTCGTGGCGGCGTTTTCGCTGCTTCGTCGGCGGGGCGAGGTGGAGGCGTTCCGCCGAAGCATTTCCGCGGACCTGATCCGCAAGGCGATCGCCGTGGCGGCGCTGTACTTGGCGCTGGTGGTGGTCACCACGCTGCTGCTGGCGGCCGCCATGAAGCGGTACGCGTTCATTGATCTCCTGTTCGAGGCGTGCAGCGCGTGCGGCACAGTCGGCCTGAGTACCGGCATCACGCCGAAGCTCCAGACCTTCGGCAAGTGCGTGGGCATCTTCGCCATGTACGTCGGGCGGCTCGGACCGCTGACGCTGCTGCTCGCCGTCACGCACAAAATGCGGAACGTCCGCTACGCTTACGCGAGCGAGAACGTCGTGATCGGGTGAAACCATGGAACGATTCGCGGTCATCGGATTGGGAAGATTCGGCAGTCGGCTGGCGTCTTTGCTGACGGCCGGTGGGGCGGAAGTCATTGCCATCGACTCCAACCGGGAACTGGTCGAGGGGATCAGCGAGCAGGTAACGCTGGCGGTGTGCCTCGACTGCACGGACGAGGACGCCCTGCGCGCCCAGGGCGTGGACAAGGTGGGCTGCGCGATCGTGGGCATCGGCTCGGACCTGGAGATTAGTTCGCTGACGACGGTGATCCTCAAGCAGCTTGGCGTGCCGCGCGTCCTCGCCCGCGCGACGAGCCCCGTCCACGCGCAAATCCTCTCGCGGATCGGGGCGGACGGCATCGTCAACCCGGAGCACGAGTCGGCCGAGCGGTGGCGCGACCGGCTGCTGGCGCCCGCGATCATGGAGCGGATCACGCTGGCGGAGGGGCACAGCCTGGTGCAGGTGGCGGCGCCGGAGAGCTTCCACGGCAAGTCGTTGGCGGAACTGAACGTGCACAAGCGGCATCACGTGCTGGTGGTGGCGATTCAACGCGGCGAGGCGGGTGAGGGCAAGAAGGGCAAGAAGGTGATCCCCGGGCCCGGGCCGGACGATGTGATTCAGCCGGGCGATATCCTGATGCTTGTTGGACGCGACGAGGCCGTGGCGAGATTTCCTTCGGGGTGAGTCCGAAGGACATGCGAAATCCCAGATCCGCAATCCCAGATCACCGGTTTGGGATCTGGGAGCTCGGATTTGGGATCTCAGACTCGCGAGTTCACTTCGCGTCGTTCATCTCGTGATATTCGCTCGGGTCCTTGCCCTGTTCGATCCACGCGATCTTCCGGACGCGCCGCTCGTGCCGGCCGCCGGGCTCAAACTCGGCATCCAGCCAACTGATCACGATCCGCCGCATCAGCTCCTGCCCGAGCACGTCGCTCGCCAGGCACAGCACGTTGGCGTTGTTGTGCCGCCGCGAGAGACGCGCCGTCAGCTCGTCGTGACACAGCGCCGCGCGAACCCCCGGCACCTTGTTCGCGCTGATCACCATCCCGATGCCGCTGCCGCAGATCGTCACGGCCAGGTCCACCTGCCCGTCGGCCACCGCCTTGGCGGCCGGGTACGCCAGGTCCGGATAGTCGCAGCTCTTCGTACTGTTCGTGCCCATGTCCAGCACGTCGTGCCCGCGCTCGCTGAGCAGCACGGCGATGCTCTCCTTGGCCGGGTGGCCGCGATGGTCTGCGGAAATCGCGATCTTCATCAGTCCTTCATGCCTCGGGGCAGGGGTCGCCGGAGCTTTTCTAGTCGTTCAGGACGTCGTCGAGGATCGGGCCCAGCACCTTGTCCATCCGTCCGGCCGTGCGGTCGTACACTCGGGCGCCGCCCCCAATGGGGTCCGTGATATCGCCGCCCTCGTCCAGGCGGCGGATTCTTCGGGCGGCCGATGGCACGAGCCGCCGGGCCTCGTCCACGTGCAGGTCGGTCATGCAGAATACCACATCGGCGCGGCGTATCAATTCCGCCGTCAGTTTGCGGCTGCGGTGGCGTGCGATATCGGCGCCGCGGGCCTTGGCGGCGGCGATGGCCTCGGGGGTGGGGCGGGCGCCGCCGCCGGCGAACAGCCCGGCCGACTGGACCTCGATGCCTCTTCCCCGCAGTTCGCCGGCGGAACAGCCGAGCCGCTCGGCGAGAATCCGTTTGGCGAGGCCGGCCGCCATCGGGCTGCGGCACGTGTTGCCGGTGCAGACGAACAGGATCGTGCGGCGGATCAGCGAGCGGAGTATTCGTTGGCTATAAACCCCTTTTCGAACAATGGTTAGCTCTTCTCCGTCGAATCGGACGATGGTGCTGTCGCGTCCGTAGCGCGTCGGGCCGCTGTCGATCAGCATATCGATCTGCCCGTTCAGCTTGTCGAGCACCTCCTCGGCGTCGCGCGGCGACCGCTGCCGCGCCGGGTTCGCGCTTGACGCCACGACCGGGCCTTTGACGGCGGACAGCAGCGCCCGCGCGACCGACTCGTCCGGGCAGCGAAGCGCGATGACCCCGTCCGAGGTCAGCACCTCGTGCAGGCCGGCCTTCTGCAGCCGTCCGTCCGCCAGCGCCCCGCCGGTCGGCAGCAGGATCGTCACCGGGCCCGGCCAGCCCTTGCCCATCAGCCGACGGGTTTCGGAGGGAATGCGCCCTACGTACCGCCCCGCATCCGCAGCCTGCCCCATGTGTACGCTGAACGGCCGGGCCGGCCGTGATTTCAGCTCCCGCAGCCGCTCCAGCGCCGCCGCGTTCGTGGCCAGCGCCCCCACACCATAGACCGTCTCGGTGGCGAAGGCGACGAGCTTGCCCGCTCGCAGCGCCTTGGCGCCTTCCCTGGCGGCCGCCGCCGGGCCGATCTTGCTGGCCTTAAGGACTCGCGTCTCCATCGCGCACTCGGACGAGCATTATCGGCTGCTGCCGCGCGGCAAGTCAAGCCGAGCGCCCGGCGCTGCTATCGCTCTTTCTTCAGCTCCCCGGACGCCCATTCGGCAAGCGGGGATTCGGGGTACTCCGACACGATCCGCCGGAGCGTCTCCTCAGCCTTGTCCTTGCGACGGAGGCGCCCGTATGCCCGCCACGCCAACTGCAGAAGTTCGGCCGCGTAATTCGACGCCGGATGCACGCGCACGAGCATTTCCGCCTCGCGGACGGCCGCCGCGGAATCCTGGCGCGCCAGCGCCAAGCGCACTGCGAGCAGACTCCAGTAGCCATCCAGTTTGTCGGCCGGGAACGCCTCTGCCCACTCGGCGAGGGCCTCCGCGGCCGCGTCGAGTTCCTTGCGCCGCGTGAAGTCCTCCGCGCGCCGCGCGAAGTCGCCGCGCGCAACGGGCGCCCGCTGGTTGCGGACACTCTTGCCGACGCCAGCCGTCGCGTAGGCTTCCTCGGCGCCCGTGTAGTCGCCCCGGGCCCGGTGCACGTCGCCCAGGCCGATCCGTGCCTGCCGGATCGCCCCGCCGACCACCTTGTGCCCGTAGTCCGTGGTCACGGCCTGGAACAGCCGCGCCGCCCGGTCGGCCTCGCCGGCGTCGTCGAGGGCGATCCGCCCGGCGCGCAGCAGCAGTTCGGCGGCGGTTTCCGGGGCCTGAACCTTGCCGGCCGTCGATTCGAGCGCCGCCACCGCTTCGCCGGCCTTGTCCGCCCGTACGAGCGCCTCGGCGAAGATCGGCATCAACTCGCCGGCGGAGCGGTCGGTGACCTCGGTGCGGGCGACGAACGCCCGGCCGATGTCGATCACCGTCTCGTCGCGGCCCACGCGCTGCGTCAAAGCGCCGGCCTCCCGCAGGGCGTCGGCGCTGAGCGTGTCGAAGTCATACTTCGCCACGATTCGCGCGTAGTCGCGGACGCGGTCGAGTCGACGTTGGGTCGCTTGGTCCCACGGGCGCGTCACCCAGACGCTGTTCGTCCGCGTGAACTCGCCCAACCCGCTCCGCGCCGTCAGCGTCACCTGGTGCGGGCCGTCCAGAAGAAAAACGTGCTCGACCTGCGGCCCACTCGCCGTCTGCCCGTCGCCGAAGTCCCATCGCCACTCGACGTTCCGGCCGAGATTCCCGACCGACAGCCCGCGGAACGCGTACCGCTGGTAGTAGCGATCCGGCACCCATGTCTCGCCCGCGTGGTCGTAGAGGAAGTCCGCCCCGCCCGCCGTGTTCACCTTCCGCATCGGCCCCGGCTCGGCCGTCGCGACGCGCGCGAACGCACTCGACGGAATCACGCGGACGCGCGACTCGCCCGGCGGCTGCCAGGCGGCCACCACGATGGGGTGGCCCTTGCCGCTGACGTGATAGACGGTCAGCCGGTGCAGGCCGGCGTCGAGCCTGATCTTGCCGCGCTTGCGGATGTCGCGCTGCGGGCTGTGCCAGCCGCTGTTATCGACCACCACTTGGTCATCGACGAGGAGGAACGAGGCGTTGCGGCTGGAGCAGGAGAAGGTGTACTCACCGGCTGCGGGGCAGACGAGGGCCCCCGTGAAGATACTCGCTACGCGGTCCTGCGGACCGAACGGGTTGTGGCCGAGAAACACGCGGCTGAGGAACGTCGCGCCGATGAACTGCTTGGCCTTGCCGAACAGGACGGTGCGGACCTGCTTGAGATCGGCGACCCCGCCGCCGGGGTAGGCCCAGGTCTCGAGCAGGACGCCGCGGCGGATGTCGAGGTCCTTGGTTCGTGCAGGCGGCTTGGGATGGCCGAAATAGACGAAGTAGTCCCTGGCGTCGCCGCGAAGCGCGAACGCGATCCGCACCACATCGCCCGGGCCGGTCATCAGCACGCGGCAGGGGCGCTCGATGCCGCGGGCGGTGACCACGCGAACGCTCGCCCCGCCCGGCCGCACCAACCCGCCCGTGGGCATCGTCACCACCGCGATGTCCTCGCCCGGCAGCTTCGTAGGCTTGAAGTCGCCCACGGTGACTTGGCGGCGGTAGGGCCATTCGAGGTTCCACCATCCCTGCCCCGGGGCCGGCCCGGCCGAGGCGGCCACCGCCGCACCGCAAAGCAGCATCAGGATTGTCCGCCGCGCTCGCGCCATTCGCCTGGGTCCCTTCGGGTGCTCCCATACTATCAAACACTCGGCCCGGGGGAACGGCGGAACGGGATTACGAGGACCGTTCGAAGTGCTCGACCCGAAGGGCCGGACGAACATGGTCCCCCACAGGGCAGGTGCAGTCGCAGCTTCCGGAAAAGGTTCATATGCGTGCGGCCCGGAGGCCGCATGGTTTTAGCCGGGGGCTCCCTGCGGTCGCCCCCGGCCAAATCCGTCCGGCCCTTCAGGCCGACGGCACGACCCCTGCAATCTGTTCCCCGTTGTCGTCGGCAGTCCTCATGGCTATCGCCTTCCCGGTCCGGTCGCAGCCTCAAAGGAATTGCCGCAGAAGCAGGCAGCCGACGACCACGGCGGCGACGGAAACGACAACGGCCAAGGTCTTACCCGCACTGCCTTCTACCGAACGTCGAGCCCCGCCCACGAATTCACGCATCACCCCGACGGTCAGGAAGGCAAGGGTCATGCTCACAAGAAAACCGTCAACGAGAACCGGAACAAGACCTTCGGCATGACGCCAAGCCATGCTCTCGACGTCGTCCACCAATCGATAGAGGGAGACGACAGCGAATCCGAACAATGGGACAAGCAGGAAGATCCGGCATGGGTGGCGGTTCCGTGCCCTTAAGGGGCTGCTCGAGGCGTCCCGGGAATCGTCAGTGGCGCGGTCCGGCGAGGATGAACCCATACCCGCCATCGCAGGTATTGGTGGTACGTCCATATCGACCGCTTGACAATAGGCGTGGGGGCGATCCATGCGCCAACCAACCGACCGATCCGGCTTCGCCTTTCGACGGGCTCAGGACTCCGCCCCGGCAGGCCAACCAACCAACCGACCAACTGAGCGATCCATGGACCCATCCTCTTCGTCGTTCTTCGCGGCCTTGGTGAGCTTTGTGGCGTCGCTGTTCGTCGGCGGGTACGCTGGTGCCATGGCGCGAGAGACCTTCCAGGCCGTGATCTTCGACATGGACGGCACCATCATCGAGCCGCTGCTCGACTTCACCGCCATCCGTGAGGAACTCGGCATTGCCCCGCAGGACGGCATCCTCGAAGCGCTCGACGCCATGGAACCCGAGCAGGCGCGGGACGCCCACGCGAAGCTGCTCGCGCATGAGCTGTCGGCCGCCCGGTCGGCCGCGCTGATGCCCGGCGTGCGCGAAGTTCTCTCGGCCGTCGCGGGCGCGGGGCTGAAGACCGCGCTTCTCACGCGCAACGCCCGCGAGGCGATGGAGACCGTGCTGGATCGCCACGGCCTGACGTTCGACCTGGCCTGGCCCCGCGAGATGGGCCCCATCAAGCCCGAGCCCGACGGCATCCTGCGGGCGTGCGAGCAACTCGGTGTCGGGCCCGCGCGTACCGCCTGCGTGGGGGACTTCCACTATGATATACTGGCCGCCAACGCGGCCGGGGCGCTCAGCGTACTCTGCGTGCCGAGCGGCGCCCGGCCGGAATACGCCGACGAGGCCGACCGGGTGATCGTCCGACTCGACGAACTGCCGCACGTGCTAGGGCTCTGATGGCACACCTTCCGCTGGCCAACCTGCTGCATCACAAGCTCCGCAGTGTGCTGTCGGCGCTGGGGATCGCCCTGGCGGTGTGTATGCTGCTGACGCTTTCGGGCCTGGCCCGGGGCAGCCTGTACGAAATCGCCGACCGGTGGGACTCGGTCGACGCGGACCTCATCGTCTATCCGCGGGTATGGGGCGACAACGTCGCGACACTGAGCGGAGCGGGGTTGTCCGACCGGGAGGCCGACGACATCCGCGGCGAGCACGGGCAGATCGTCGAGCGGATCGTGCCCGTGTTCCTGTGGCGCGTGCAAATCGCCAGGCAGTATCACGTGGTGGTCGGCGTCGATAGCGATGGGGCGCACTGGCGTCCGCTGACGGCGGGGCGTCCGCTCGTGGCCGGTCGATGGTGCGACGAGGGCGGCACGGCCGCCGGGTGGCTCGAGCGGGAGATGATGGCGGAGGGCGACGAAAACGACGCTCCGCTGGAAGCCGGCGTGCTGGAGCGCGGCCTCGCCGAGCGCGGCGGGCTGGAGATGGTCATCGACGAGCGGCTGGCGGGGGCGAGCGGGCTGGGGCTGGGCGACACGGTGCGGACGGCCGGGCACGACTGGACGGTGGTGGGCATTACGCCGAAGGGGGTGCTGGCGCGCGCGTTCATCCCCCGGCGGACGGCGCAACTGCTGTTCGGGGCGGGCAGCATCCGGCGCAGCACGCTGATGTTCGTCAAGCTCCGCGAGGGCGTCGATCGCCAGACGGCGGCCCGCGCGGTGGCGAACCTTCGCCGCGAGGTGCTGTTCGTACAGCAGTATCGCGGCATGCTCGAGCAGCGCTTCGGCGTGATGTTCCGCTACGTCGATATGGTCAACGCGCTCGCGCTGGGGATCGCGTTTCTGTTCATCATGGTGACGCTCTACACGATGGTGCTCCAGCGGACGCGCGAGATCGCCATCCTGAAAAGCTGCGGGGCGTCCAACGCGTTCATCGTGCGACAGGTGATGACCGAGTCGCTCCTGCTGACCGGGGCGGGGCTCGCGCTCGGCGTGGGCCTGGCCTTCGCGGCGGCGTGGGGCATCGAGAGGCTGCGCCCGCTCATTACCGTGACGATCACGGGCGAGTGGATCCTGATCGGGGCGGCGGCGGCGGTCGTCGGCGCCGCCGTCAGCGCCCTTTACCCCGCCTACCGCGCGACGCGCGTGAACGTGTCGGAAGCCCTCACGTTGGAATGAACAAGACGAACAGAACACCCCGAGCGGGTGCCACGGGGCGCCTGCAACCCGTGGTTCGTAAGGCCGCGGCTTGGCAAGCAAGCCGTGGCACCCCTGCTGTGCCTCTGCCCGGGCTTGGGAGGCCGCTCGTTGGCTGAGGATTACATCCTGACGGCCGAGGGGCTGCAGAAGGCGTACGGCCGTGGGCCGGCGCGGGTCGATGTGCTGCGCGGGCTGTCCCTGTCGGTGCGGCGCGGTGAGTTCCTGGCGGTCATGGGCCCCAGCGGCTGCGGCAAGACGACGCTGCTGCACGTGCTGGGGCTGATCCTGCCGGTGGATGCGGGGCGGCTGCGGGTCGACGGGCGCGACGCCCCGCGCGGCGAGGCCGGGCGGTCCGCCCTGCGGCGGACGCATATCGGCTTCGTTTTCCAGCGGTTCAATCTGCTCAATGTCCTCTCCGCATATGATAATGTGGCCGTT